>NPIG01000061.1_pt1 | contig 127245 bp, 122 predicted proteins | sample 8637441 | NCBI WGS metagenome assembly NPIG01 (sample SAMN07420675, study PRJNA396082) | bioreactor metagenome | isolation source: sample BR6 brine-fed electro-methanogenic bioreactor BR | place: Japan: Kochi | collected 2016-06-14
TCCGGCTCTCCTGTTAATATAGTGTCACATGGCAACGAGAACCGCTCTAGTAGACGAAGAACCCCAAGCCGCCGCAAGGCAAACTTGGGGTTCTTCGTCTTTCCGTTCGTATTTTGCAGTTAGAGCATGGTGTTGAATGCGTATCCGCCTGCTACTGCTGTAATCCATATAACAACAACAATTGCGCCGACCAGACGCTTTCTGAAGATGCTCGCCAGCATGGCCATCTCAGGGATTGCCATCCCCGCACCGCCAATAATTAAGGCGATCACCGCACCCATGCTCATGCCTTTTTGGGATAGGGCCAACCCGATTGGGATAGCCGTTTCAGCCCGGATGTAGAGAGGAACCCCAATACTCGCCGCTATAGGAATAGCAAAGGGGTTTTCGGGTCCTGCTATTTTTGTCACGAAATCTTGAGGAATGTACCCGTAAATCCCAGCGCCAATTGCTACGCCGATAAGAAGATAGATCAGGACCGCACTGAAATCTCCCCAAGCGGAGAGGAAGGCTCTCTTTAATTTTTCGGAGAAATGTATGGGAGCATTTCCGGGGGTGTCGCTGGTGGTACAACAATGAGATTTCATCCTCACATTTTTTACGTACTGCGCTCCGCCGATTTTTTCAAGAAAAACGCCGAAAAGTATTGATCCCAGAAAGGTGATGCCGAAATAAAGCAGGCATGCTTTTATCCCCATAAGTGCCCACACCATGCTGATAATGACGGGATTCAGAAGAGGTGAAGCAATGACAAATGACATGACCGGTCCAAAGGGGGCCCCCGCATGCAGCATGCCCAGCGTCATCGGTATGGTTGAGCAAGCGCAAAAGGGAGTCAGTGAGCCAACCACAGCGCCTAGAAAGTTGCCCCAAATCCCCCGATGTGAGAGCCACTGCTTGAGTTTCTCTTGCGGTATATACATCAACATCAGTGCAACCAGAGTGCTGATCACCAAAAATAAGACTGTTAGCTCCGTGGTAATAATGAAAAAATACCGCACGGTTCTCATGAGGTTTTCCATTTCAAAATACTCCTCTCGATATATAGTTGACATTGTCAACTAGTGGTCGAAAAGCTAGGGCCTCAGCGCCTTTGCCATTGCAGCAAGAACCTCAGTAACATCAATGGCGGAGTGATTTGACATCTTCGATAAAAGATCCTGGAATCGATTTCGGTAACAGAGATCGGCAGACATTAAAACCTTCTCTCCTGCGCTGGTTATTACAACGCAACAAACCCTCCCATCTTCATGTGATTTAACTTTTTCGACGTATCCTTTTTTTTCGAGCCGATTGACAATTCTGGTAGCACCACTTTTGGTAAAGCCAAGGGGATAGCCTACATCGTGCACAGGGCAGTTCGGTGTGGCGGCAACTTTGTCTAGTGCTATGAATTCCGGCATGGTAAGGTCTCCGCAACACTCGCCATGAAGCCCCTGGGGGCCAAAATGCCAGGCAAGCTCAATCAATGATTTGCTTGTATCTGAAATAAAGAATTTTTTCATAGGACCTCCGGTGATCATCCGTAGTACGTGTAGTACGAAGGATTGTTTTTTTACTGTATGCCAGTTCAGCATACGCCATATGGTTGATGAAGTCAACTACATAGCCCCCTTACAAAGAACAGAAGGGTGGATACAACGGAGGCCTTCGCTCTGAGTTGTCTGTGCCCCCTTATCTGCGCATCGTGACTCTTGACAAAGAGCGTGGTTTCTTTTACTATTTCGCTATATGTAAAAATAACGAAATAGAAATGGTGGCTGGAAACCCAATGGAATCAATTATTGTCATATTCAGGGCTCTCGGTGAAAGAAATCGACTTCGTGTTTTTTTGGCTCTCATGGAGACGGAGGAACTTTGCGTCTGTGAGGTGGGAGAGTTTCTTGGTCTTGCTCCCGCCACGGTCTCGCGCCACATGAGTATTCTGCGCCGGGCCAAACTGATAGATTCGCAAAAGCGAGGAAAATGGGTCTATTACAGCATCAGAAAGGAAGTTGACCCTGTGCTTATGCAGTGGATACGGCAGTCGGTTTGTGATACACCGTCTCTCCTGGAAGACAGGAAGAGGATAGAGGAGATCGTGAGGCTGCACCAGCAGCACGGTACGTGCCATTGATCTTCCGGTAGCAAAAAACAGGGCACAGAGCTGACGGGTTCAGATAGACGTATGGAAAGGAGGGAGTTTTTTCTTGAAAAAGTAACGGAAGACAGCGTTTCTATGCTTTCAATAATTATAAAACAAAAAAGGAGGTCTTTGAATAACCATGGAAGACAACGCATGTATCACGAAAGAGGCAAAGGGCCTTGGCTTCTTTGAAAAATATCTCACCGTCTGGGTGGTGCTGAGCATCCTCGCAGGAATCGGGCTCGGCAAGGTTGCCCCGGATTTTGCGAAGGCTCTCGATGGTATGGCTATTTATGTGGGGGGAGCACCGGTCATCTCGATTCCCATTGCCATCTGCCTCTTCTTCATGATGTATCCCATTATGGTGAAGATTGATTTTGGTGAGGTTTTAAAGGCGGGGAGAAGTATCAAGCCTGTGGGACTGACACTCTTCATTAACTGGGCTGTAAAGCCCTTTACTATGTACGCCATCGCGGTTTTCTTTCTCGGAAAGGTCTTTCTGTACTTTATCGGTCCTGATGCGGTGGATTTGGTGCGCCTTCCCTTCGGGCTCAATCTCGAACCCGGCGCAACCTACGGTCTCGGCACGGTGGTGGTCGAAAACGGCATTCGCATGCTCTCCATCCCTCTCTGGAGGAGCTATCTTGCGGGCTGTATCCTTCTCGGCATTGCTCCCTGTACCGCCATGGTTCTCGTCTGGGGGCACCTTGCCAGGGGAAATGCGGGACACACCCTCGTGATGGTGGCCATCAACTCCATCACCATGCTCTTCCTCTACGGTCCCCTAGGGGGGTTCCTTCTCGGCATAGGGAGTATTCCTGTCCCCTGGCAGGCACTGGCGCTCTCCATTGCAATCTACGTGGCGCTCCCTCTGCTGGCGGGCTACTATTCCCGTAAAATATTGATAAAAACCAAGGGGTCGGTCTGGTTCGAGGAGAAGTTCCTTCACTTTCTTACTCCCATCACTATTGCGGCCCTGCTCATTACCCTCGTGCTACTCTTCTCCTTCAAGGGTGAGATTATCGTTGCCAAACCGCTGACGATTCTCTGGATCGCCATACCGCTCTTCATCCAGACGGTTCTTATCTTCTCCATCGGTTACTGGCTATCGAAGAAGCTTGGCCTCTCCTACCAGGATGCTGCTCCCTCTGCCATGATCGGTGCATCCAATCACTTTGAGGTGGCCATCGCCACGGCTACCATGCTTTTCGGCCTCTCCTCGGGGGCGGCGCTCGCCACGGTGGTGGGGGTGCTCATTGAGGTTCCGGTAATGCTGATGCTGGTGAAGTTCTGCAACAACACAACCCACTGGTTTCGCCAGGAGCATTAGGTTTTCTAAAGAACTAACGGTGCTGCGTGGGGTGGATGCGTTCTTTTCCTCCCCACGAAATAAAACGATAGGAGAATAGGCTTTTGGATATTAAAATTAATATTGTAATCTATGGCATAAAAACTGAGCCTGCAAATATGAGCTGTTCCTGCACTTCCGGGTGTGATTGTGACGGAGCCTGTTCTCCCACTCTGACCCAGGGGGATGACTTTAAGAGCCTGGAGGAGTCCTTTGCCGCTGCAGGTATGAACCAGCATGTCTCTCTCGAATTCAGAGATCTGACCGAGATTGACGTTGCCCTCTATCCGCAGGTGTTGACCCTCGTGGCAAAAGACAGGTCTCTGCTCCCTATAACGGAAATTAACGGAAAGATTTCTTTTTACGCAGGGATAAAGAAGGAGATATTGCATTCGCTTGTGAAGCGTATTCTCTCAAAAAACGCAGCCGAGAAGGAGTAGACCGCCATGACGAGCAATCATACAATTCAGATTTTAGCAAAGAAGGAAACTTTCGCAAATCCTGGATGCTCCTGCGGCGGCGTCTCGTGTGATCCCTCGCTGACCATGGAGGAGGCGGTGGATGCATTGAAAAGGTATCTTGAAGAGAAGGGGTACCATGTGGATATCGCTCTCGTGGATCCCTATGAAGAACATTGCCCCCAGGATTTGCGTGCCATGGCGGAAGGTCACGGGGGGCTTCTTCCGTTGACGCTGATCGACGGTGAAATTGTACTCTATGCAGGAGTGCGGAACGAGATGGTGGAGAAAAAGCTTCTGGAAAAGAGTTCGCAGTAACGCCATGCGTAGCATGTAACACACAAATAACTATGACAGACAAAGGATGATTGTATACTATGGAGCAGAGTTCTCGATCTTCGGCATCGAACAAAAAATCATTGTTTAAAATTATGGCGATCCTCTTCATCTCCGTGGTTATAGCGGGCATATGGTCCGTTAAAAACAGAGAGAAGCAGGATCTTCAGCAACCCTCTTCCTCCCCGGATGGCAACCCCGATTTCAATCTCTACGTAACGGAAACTCTGGATCTCGAAAAACTGAAGTCCTACGGGCTTCCGATTATTATCGACTTCGGAGCAGACTCATGTATTCCGTGCAAGGAGATGGCTCCGGTTCTGAAGGAGCTGAACGAGACGCTTCAAAAAAAGGCCATCGTCAGATTCGTGGATGTCTGGAAGCATCGTAACCTGGCGGAGGGCTATCCTCTCCGGGCCATCCCGACGCAGTTCTTTTTTAATGCGGATGGCACTCCTTTTACGCCCTCCGATTCAATAGCGGTTCCGATGCAAAGATACTCTGCAAAGGATACGGGCGCTCACGTCTTTACCCTTCACGAGGGCGGCATGACAAAGGCACAGCTCCTTGGGGTGTTGAAGGAGATGGGTGTGGAATGATCGATGCCTGGCTTACAGTTCTCTCGGAATCCATACGTGCCGGTACGGCCCTTGCCCCTCTCTTCGCTTTGCTGGCGGGAATTGCGACTTCTGTTACGCCGTGTGCCCTCACAAGCGTTCCTCTGGTGATTGCCTACGTGGGGGGGACAAGTTCTAACGATCCCCGAAGAGGGTTCGCCTTCTCGGCGGTTTTTTCTCTGGGCATGGCGCTGACCTTCACCGCTCTTGGAGCTGCGGCGTCGGTGTTGGGGAGGCTTATGGGGACATCCTCCTCCTGGTGGTACATCGTCCTCGGCGTTCTTATGCTACTCATGGGGTTGCAGATACTGGAGCTAATTAATTTTATTCCCTCCACGCATCTGCTTTCGAAGAACAGCAAAAGAGGATACGTCGGGGCTTTTCTTGCGGGGGTTCTGGGGGGTTTTTTTTCATCTCCCTGCGCTACTCCTGTTCTCTTGGTGCTACTGAGCATCGTTGCCGGAAGCGGCGAGGTTGGGCGTGGTGTTCTGCTGTTACTTCTCTATTCGCTGGGACACAGCGTTCTCGTCCTGGCCGCAGGAACCTCGGTGAGCTTTGCCGGGAAGCTTGTTACGAGCAGAAAATACGGTGTCTTTAGCTCTGCTCTGAAATACTGCCTTGGTGCAGGAGCCTTGCTGATTTCGTTTTCCATGTTCTATATGGGCTTTTAGTCATTACAAAGGAGATGATTTTGTTGACAGAGAAAAAAGAGAGTTTTTTCAGCAGAATGTTCGGAGGCGGCTGCGGCTGTGGGTGTTGTAATATGCAGATTGAGGAGGTCCCAGAAGCAGAAGCAGAAGCAGAAACAGAAACGGAAACAAAGGCAGAAGAGCCGGAAAAAAATACACTGAAAGTACAGGTGGAGAAATAGCCCCTTTGTAAGTTCAAAAGAAATGTCCCCCTCGGCGGGAACGTGCCCTTTTTTGCTCTCTCCGAGAAAAGAAAGAAAAGAGAGGCGTAAGGAGCGCCCGAGAAAGCTGGCGAGGAACCGCCGGGATTCTCGGGCGCTTGTTTTGTTTCGTAGAGCCCCGTTTTTCGGGGGATGTTCCTGGAGGATTACTCTAAAGCCTCCAGAATCCGGAAGAAGCTCTCTTTCAAGGTTTCCCCCAGAGAAGAACCCATCCTTTCGGATGGTAAGAACAAGATCATCCGTAAACATCTTGTCACCTGTCACGAGACGGAGTACAATAGAGACATGATACAGACCTTTGGAGATAAACACACAAGAGATTTTTTCACCACAGGAAAATCTCGGCATCTGCCCCCGGAGATCCTTAAAAGGGCACTCCGCAAGCTTGAATATCTCCATCTTGCGAAAAGCCTTGAAGATCTTCGCGTTCCTCCGAGCAACCGATTGCACCTTCTTTCGGGAGATCTCCAGGGACAGTATGCCATATCCATAAACGACCAATGGCGCATCTGCTTTCGATTTGAAAACGGAAGTGCGTACGATGTCGTCATTCTTGATTATCACTGAAAGGAGGCGTTTCTCATGAGTTTGCCCAACTCCGTTTCACGAACCACACGTCCCACGCATCCCGGGGAGATGCTTCGGGAAGATTTTCTTCCGGAGTTCCACCTTACCCCCTCGACCCTGGCTTCCTCCATAGGGGTTTCTCGACAGACCGCCAATGAGCTGCTCCGGGAACGACGATCCCTTACACCGAGCATGGCCCTGCGGCTGGCCCGCCTTTTTGGCAACTCGCCGGAGTTTTGGATGAATGCCCAGCGAGAGGTGGATCTCTGGGAGGCTCGGCAGGAGCTTCAGAAGGAACTTCAAAAAATACGCCCCCTCGGGGTGGCTTAGCGAAGAGTGCGAGTTTTTGAAGTGCTGTGTCCCGGAACGGCTACTCCAAAGCCTCCAGTACACGGAAGAAGGCATCTTTCAAGGTTTCCCCCAGAGTGGGGTGGGCATGCACGCAGTAGGCCACATCCCGGGCGGTCATGCCGTGGTAGATAGCCAGGGCGGCCTCTCCGATAAGATCCGAGGCGTGGGGCCCCATAATATGGACTCCCAGAATTTTTCCCGAGGGTTTGGAGGCCACCACCTTGCAGAATCCTTCGGTGGTGTTTTTCGCCAGAGCCATGCCGTTAGCGGCAAAATAGGCCTTGGCGGTAACCACCTCGTCTCCCCTTTCCAGGGCTTCTTTTTCCGTGAGCCCCACTGCGGCAATTTCGGGATCTGCAAAGATGCAGTAGGGTACCGCTTCGGGACGGAAGAGATAGGAATCTCCCCTCATGGCGGTTACCGCTGCCAGGGCCTGGTACTCCGCCGTATGGGCGAGCATCATTCCCCCGGTACAGTCCCCGATGGCGTAGACTCCGGGAATGCTGGTCTCCATGCTCTCCGGGGAGATCTGAATTCCCTTGGGAGAGTGGGGGATAGAGGTCTTTTCCAAGCCGAACCCCTCCAGAGAGGGAACCATGCTGGAGGCCACCACCAGGCGGTGGCAGGAAATTTCCCGAGCCCCTTCCGGGGTCTCTCCGAAAAGGTGCAGTTCCTCCCCCGCCTCCTCCGCCCGGTGCAGCTGGAAGGAGTCTATCATGGTGATCTTCTGACGCTTGAAGTTCTGCCGGAGTTTCTTTTTGATGTCTTCGTCGCAGCGGCGGAGGATCTGATCCGAATGTTTCAGAAGAATTACCTCTTTGCCCATCCCCCGAAGCAGTGTGGCCATCTCCACCGCAATGACCCCCGCTCCCAGAAGGGCTACCTTTTGGATGCCGGGATCTTCCCAGAGGGAGCGCTCGGATACCGCCCAATCTCCGGGGATAATCCCGGAAAGCTCCTTGCCTTCAAAATCAAGAGGGAGTATCTTGCCCCCCACTGCGATAAGCAGCCGCTTTCCCCGGGCTTCGGTGAGCTCTGGGTTGCCTTCGATGCGGATACGCTTTTCCTCTCCCTCCACATCCTCCAGAAAGGCGGTGCCTTTGCAGACCTTTACGGAGGACATTTTCATGAGGGTTTCGATCCCCCCCCGGAGCTTTGTCAGGATGGCTTCTTTCTTTTCCCACATCTTTTCCGGGGGGCCTGCTCCTTCAAAAAGATCCGCATAGTAGGATTTGGTGGGGATGCACCCCCGGTTGAGGCAGGTGCCCCCTAACTGATCTTTTTCCACAAGCAGAGTGCTAAGCCCTGCCCGTCCCGCAAGCTCCGCCGCCCGGTAGCCTCCGGGACCTCCCCCGATAACCATGAGGTCGTAGAGCATAAGATATCCCTAGGAATCTTTCCGCTGCCAGCGCAACACGGGTTTCCGGGCTGCCTGGGTTTCGTCCAGCCGGGTTACCGGGGTGGTTCGGGGAGCTTCGTGAAGCTCCTCCGCTCCTTCGGGAGATGCGGCACGCTCGGCAAGATTTTTCATCACCTCGGCGAAGCGATCCAGGGTCTCCTTTCCCTCGGTCTCCGTGGGCTCCATCATGAGGGCTTCCTCCACAATGAGGGGGAAGTAGATGGTGGGGGGGTGATACCCTTCGTCGATGAGCCCCTTGGCGAGATCCAGGGCCGTAACGTGATGGGCCTCTTTCTGCTTTTTTGCGGAGAGTACGAACTCATGTTTGCAGAGCCTGTCAGGATGGCTGAGGTCGTAGGTGCCCTTCAGGAGAGAGGCGAGATAGTTGGCGTTGAGTACCGCATTATCCGAAACCGCCCTGAGCCCCCCCGCTCCGAGAGTGCGGATATAGGCGTAGGCCCGGAGGAGCACCCCGAAGTTTCCCTGAAAGGAGCGGATACGGCCGATGCTGTCCGGAAGGTCTTCTTCCAGGAAATAACGCTCCCCCTCCTTGCGAACCACCGGAGTGGGGAGAAAGGGTTCCAGCTTTTTGCAGACCCCCACGGGACCCGATCCGGGGCCCCCACCGCCATGGGGGGTGCTGAAGGTCTTGTGCAGGTTCAGATGCAGTACGTCGAACCCCATGTCTCCCGGACGCACCCGCCCCACGATGGCGTTGGCGTTGGCTCCGTCGTAGTAGAGGAGCCCCCCCGCTTGGTGCACCACCTGGGCGATTTCAAGGATTTCCTCCTCGAAGAGCCCCAGGGTGTTGGGGTTGGTGAGCATGAGCCCCGCGGTCTCGGGCCCCACTGCCTCCCGAAGTTTGGCAATATCCACGTTCCCCCGGGAGTCCGAAGGAATTTCCCGGGTTTCGAAGCCTGCCACGGTGGCGGTGGCGGGGTTGGTGCCGTGGGCGGAGTCGGGCACCAGGATGACCTTGCGTTGGGAATCTCCCTGTTTGCGGTGGTAGGCCTGGATGATGAAAAGCCCCGTAAGCTCTCCATGGGCTCCTGCGGCGGGGTTGAGAGAGACCTCGGCCATGCCGGTGATCTCCGCGAGCATGGAGGCAAGCTCGTGGAGCAGCTCCAGAGCCCCCTGGGTGCTCTCTGCGGGCTGAAGAGGGTGCAGCTCCGTGAACCCCGGAAGACGGCAGACATTTTCGTTGATCTTGGGATTGTATTTCATGGTGCAGGATCCCAGGGGATAGAAGCCGTCATCCACCCCGTAGTTCTTTCGGGAGAGCCCGGTGAAGTGCCGTATCACATCCACCTCGCTCACCTCGGGAAGCTCCGGATCCTTTGTCCGGGCGTATTCCGAAGGGAGAAGAAGTTCCTCCGAGGCAAATTCTTTCTCCAGTGGGGGGAGGGAGTAGCCCTTTCGCCCGGGAACGCTCTTTTCGAAGATGCTGGGGACCTCTCTACGATTCATGATCTTCACCTCCTGCGATCTTCACGAAGTGGTCAATCTCCTGGAGGGTTCGTTTTTCCGTCACCGCCACAAGCCACCCCTGATCCAGCTCGGGGTAGTCCCGGGAGAGATCGTATCCCCCCAGAATACGGTGCTTCCGGAGACGCTGGTTGCAGATTTCCACGGGCTCGGTGCTCTTGAGAGGGAACTCCCGGAAGAAGGGGGTCTCCGCTTCGAAGAGAGGGGAGAATTTCCCCGTCTCCAGAAGCTTTTTGCGGGTGTAGAGCGCCTTTTTCTGGCTCTGTTCCGCCGCCTCCCGGAGCCCCTGGGGCCCCATGAGGCTGAAGTAGACTGCTGCAGCGATGATGTTGAGATTGTGGTTGGAGCAGATGTTGGAGGTGGCCTTCTCCCGCCGGATGTGCTGCTCCCGGGCCTGGAGGGTGAGCACGTACCCCCGGCGTCCCTTTTTATCCACGGTCTCCCCGGCGATTCGGCCGGGCATTTTGCGCATGAGCTTCTGGGTGGCGGCGAAAAAGCCGAAGTGGGGGCCTCCGAAGAGAAGTCCGTTTCCCGCGCTCTGGCCGTTTCCCGTCACGAGATCCGCCCCCTGATTTCCCGGAGCCTCCATAAGTGCCAGGGCCAGAAGATCCGTGGAGACGATGCAGAGTGCCCCCTTGTGATGGGCCTGTTCCGCCAGAGGGGCAATCTTCTCCAGGCCCCCGAAGAAATTGGGGCTCTGAAGCACCACTGCGGCGGTCTCCTCATCCAGGGCCGTCTCCAGGGTGCTCTCCCGGAGCTGTCCCCCTTCAAGAGGAAGTTCCACAATTTCCATGTTCCGATTGATGCCGTAGGTGGCGAGTACCTTACGGTACTGGGGATCCACGCTGGGGGATACGAGAATTTTCCTGCGTTTCTGCACCGTGCAGGCCATTACCGCCGCTTCCGCCAGAGCGGTGGCTCCATCGTACATGGAGGCGTTGGAAACCTCCATTCCCGTGAGTTCGCAGATCATGCTCTGGTATTCGAAGATGGCCTGGAGGGTCCCCTGGCTCATTTCGGGCTGGTAGGGTGTATAGCTGGTGAAAAACTCCTCCCGGGAGAGAATGTGGTCGATCACCAGGGGAACGAAGTGGTCATAGGCTCCGGCACCGAGAAAGCAGGTGTTTTCCCGGAGGTTTTCGTTTCGGTCTGCCAGTGCCTCCATGTGGTGCAGCAGCTCGGTTTCCGAAAGGCTCCGGGGAAGATCCAAAGGTTTCTGGAGCAAGGCTCCCTTGGGTATATCGGTGAAAAGATCATCCACCGAGGAGAGCCCCAGTTGGTGCAGCATCTCCTGCTGCTGTTCCGGTGTATTGGGTATGTAGCGCATCATTGCACCTCCCTCTTCTCTTTTAATTCGCGGTGGGGTATGCTTAGGCCTCTTCCAGGGAGGCGCAGTAGGCCTGGTAAGCCTCTTTATCCATGAGATCCTCCACCCCGGCGGGGTCTGTTACCTCCACCTGGGCAATCCAGCTTTCGTAGGGCTCCTGGTTCACCTTTTCCGGTTCATCCTCCAGGCTCGCATTTACTTCCAGTACCGTGCATCCCACGGGAGCGTAGACATCGTTGGCTCCCTTCACAGATTCCACCACGCAGAAGTCGTCTCCCGTTTCGAAAGAGGCCCCCACTTCGGGAAGCTCCACGAAGACCACATCTCCCATGGCGTGCTGGGCGTAGTCGCTGATCCCCACGTATCCCCGATTCCCCTCCAGACGAATCCACTCGTGATCCCGGGTGTACCTGCAACTGTCATCAAAACGCAGATCCATGACAAATCCCTCTCTTTCATCTCTATTAGATTGTATGGTGCTATGCCTCATCAGGCCTTGTCGGCACGTCCTGTGCCGGCACCGGTTCTCCGCNNCCGGGCCTCCACGACGCAAAGCTGCGCTCGCCGACCACTATGGTCGCTGCCGGGGACACACAAGCTCCGGCTCCTGGAGTTCGCTCAAAACCACAATGTAAGCAGGAATGATGCACTAGGCCTTGTAACGTTTCTTGTAAAAGGGCTTCTTCACCCGCCGGGCTTCCTTTTTTTTGCCCCGGATGTCGATGTAGAAGGGGCCTTCCTCTTCCGCTGCCTCGGGGCTCACCAGCGCCAGGGCGATGTTTGTATCCAGAGTGGGGGAGTACCCCCCGGTGGTGACATACCCCAGAGTATCACCGTTTGCGAGCTGTACCGGGTATCCCTCCCGGGGAACCCCCTTTTCCACCATCTCCAGGGCCATGCTTCGCCGGTAACGCCCGCTCTTCTTGCTCTTCCGGAGCGATTCCTGGCCGATGAATCCCTTTTTATCCAGCTTTACGAAGAATCCCAGCCCTCCCTCCAGAGGGGTGATCTCCCGGCTGATCTCGTGGCCGTAGAGGGGAAGGCAGGCTTCGAAACGCAGGCTGTCCCGGGCTCCGAGCCCTATGGGGGTGAGCCCCTCCTCTTCGCCCGCCTCCATGACCATGTTCCAGAGGCGGCTCCCCTCTTCCCAGGGGACGTAGATCTCAAAGCCATCCTCCCCGGTGTATCCCGTGCGGGATATGAGGGCCTCCATGCCGCCCAGGGCTATCTTTTCGTAGAAGTGAAAAAAGGGGAGCTGTGCGAGATCTTCCGCTACCAGCTTCTGAAGGATTTTTTCTGCTTCCGGGCCCTGCAGGGCCACTTCGGCGTACTCCGACGAGGCGTGGTGCACCGTTACCTTTTTTCCCTTTGCCTGCTCCTGGATCCACGCCACGTCCTTATCCACGTTGGCGGCGTTGATCACCAGAAAGAAGCGGGTATCCGAGCATTTGTAGACCAGAAGATCGTCTACCGCTCCCCCCTCGGGATAGCACATGATGTTGTACTGCACCTGCCCATTTTTCATAAGGCTGGTGTCGTTGGTCACCAGGTTGTAGAGAAAGGGGGCTGCTTCCTCTCCGGTGATCCAGACCTCTCCCATGTGGGAGACGTCGAAAAGCCCCGCGTTGCTCCGCACCTGAAGATGTTCCTTTTTGATTCCCAGATGCTCGTACTGAATGGGAAGAGCCCATCCTCCAAAATCCACCATCTTTCCCTGAAGCTTTACATGATCCTCATACATGGGTGTTTTTCTCAAATCTCTTTCACCTCCTGTTTTGTCTGGATGTTTCTGTTGCATGCGTCCATATGCCTGTACGTCCAAGAGGGGCTAGGAAAGCTTTTCATGAAGAGGCCCCGAGAGAAGCCATAGAGCTATCTCTTCCAGAATGTTCCGGCCTTCTCCGGAGGGGAGGGTTTGCGCATGACTGCGCAGTCTCTCTCCCATGAGTGGGGGGTGAAAGGGAGAGCCTTCGAGAAGGGGTGGAATATGTTCGATGGCTTCGGTTTCCAAAGCATCTGAATTGACGGCGAGAAAGCTTATTTTGCCCTTGCTGCTGGAGAGGAGAAGTTCCAAGCCTCCCCAGGTAAAGCGGTTTTCCAGCACAAGATTAAAGGCGGGGGAGTTGCCGAAGATCCAGGATTCTCCGGCGAAGTGCCCCCGAAGCTCTTCAAAGAGCGGATCTTGCCGAAGCTCCTCAAAATCTGCCTCCAGGGGGACGCAGGGGGGGAGTCCGTACTCCCTCGTGAAGCTCTGGCCGAGGGCCTCCGAAAGGGTTTCTACGGTGAGATCCTCCCGAAGCGAGGCAAGATTGATCACCCGGGACTGTACCGAGGTTATCCCCTTGGAACGGAGCTTGGCGGGGGATACCTGGAGATACCGCCCTAGAAAGGCCATATCCACCTTCACCAGAAGGGTGCCGTGGTGGTAGGAGGCATTCCGGGCCTTGTACCAGGCGTTTCCCGAAAATTTGGCCCCTCCTGCGAGAAGATCGTTGCGGCCGCTCCGCTCTGTGGCAATGCCGAAGCGTTCCAGAGCCTGGGCGATCACCGAAACCTGTCGGGAGATATCGAAAAGAGGGGTGGGGAGGATGAAGGTGAAGTTGAGGTTTCCCAGATCATGAAAGACCGCCCCTCCTCCGGAAGCACGCCGGGCGGGAAGGCCCCCTTCTTGTGCCAAGAAGTCCAGACGGCACTCCCGCCAGGGGTTCTGGTTTCTGCCGAAAACCACGGTTTTTTCATTTTGCCAGAGATAGAGCAGGGGAGAAGAGGAGCCTCGGCTGCGGCGGAGGTACTCCTCCAGAGCGAGGTTGTCGTAGGGGTTATGGTGGGTGGAGCGAATTACCGAAGAAGAGCGCATGAACAGATCTCCTTTCCAAAAGAACCAGGTGCGTGAAAGGGCTCTGTATCACGGGGTTTGCCGAGGGAGGCGGAAGAGAGTGATATGGCATATCAAAAAAGGGGCAGCCCACGTGACATAAAGCTCTTTCAAGCGCAGGCGCTCTCTGTCACATAGTCCCCGGGGGGATAGCGTTTCAGAGGACCCTCCCGCTGCGGTCCCTGAGCCTGAGAGTTTCAGCTCCTTGTGCGAGCCTTGCCCCTTCGGCGTCCGCCCTGAATGGTATAAAAATAAAACCAGGGGGAACTCTCCCGCAGCGTTCTCTAGCGGAGGATTGAATACCCTTTTAGGTATCACGAATATCACACAAGCTTTGGGGTATGTCAAGAGGGAAAAAGGCCTTTTACCGGAAAAATTTTGGAAAAAAGGAGGCTCCCAAGTTCCTTTAGGGTACAATAGAGAGAATTCTGGTGGATCTATATCCTATATCTGGAGAGAAACCATTAAACCATTGAGGAGGTGGAGAATATGTTGGAACAGCTGGACCTTACGAAAAGCATTTCTAAAAAGAAATATAAGAAGATCTTCCCGGATCTTGCGAAACGTCTGGGGGAGCTGCAGCGGGAGATCAAGGATCTCGGTATTCCGGTGCTTCTCGTCTTTGAGGGATGGGAGGCGGCGGGAAAGGGCACCATCATGAACGAGCTAATCCTTCCGCTGGATCCTCGGGGATACGAGGTGCGCAACTATCATACGGATCTTCCCGAAGATGCCTACTATCCCCCCTTCTGGCGCCCCTGGCGATGGACCCCCGCCAAGGGACGTATCCTCATCTGCAACCGAAGCTGGTATAAGGGGCTTATCGGCTTTCCTCCCGCCCATCCTCTGGATGAGGAGCTTCCCCGCACCGCCATGGATGATATCGCTTCCTTTGAGCGAACTCTGGCGGAGGGGGGAACGCTTATTCTTAAATTTTTCCTTCATATCAGCGAGAAAGAACAGTCCCGGCGGCTCAAGAAGCTCCGCCAGCATGACAGCACCGCCTGGAAGGTCTCCAAGGAGCTTTTGGACGAAAAGGATCGTTACGAGAAGCTTCTCGCCCGGGTGGAGGAGGTGCTGCCTCGAACCGATGCAGGGCATGCCCCCTGGATCGTGGTGGAGTCGCATCATCGGCGCTATGCGGCGGTGAAGGTTCTGGAGTCGGTAGTGCTCAAGATGGAAGAAGCTGTCCGAAACGCCAAGGCCCTTTCGGAAGTGACCAGGGATCTCTCGGCTCTCTCCGCTCTTGCGGAAAAGGAAGAGCCCACCAAACGTCTTGCGGTACCCACGGTGCTTCAGAAGGTGGATCTCTCCCAGTCTCTTGATAAAGATGCCTACCAGAAGGAGCTGCAGAAGTGGCAGAAGCGTTTCCGCACCGCCCAGTACGGCCTCTACAAAGAACGCATCCCCATGGTGATGGCCTTCGAGGGATGGGATGCCGCGGGAAAGGGGGGCTGCATCAAGAGATTGGTGCAGAATCTCGACCCCCGAGGGTACGAAGTGGTCCCCGTGGGAGCTCCCAACGACGTGGAGAAAGCCCATCACTATCTGTGGCGTTTCTGGGAGAACTTCCCCAAGGCGGGGCACGTGACGGTCTTCGACCGAACCTGGTACGGCCGGGTGCTGGTGGAGCGGGTGGAAGGTTTTTGCTCCCCCCGGGAGTGGCGCCGGGCCTACGGTGAGATCAACAGCATGGAGAGCCAGTGGGGAGCCTACGGCGCGGTGATCCTCAAGTTCTGGCTCCACATCGACCAGGAGGAGCAGCTCCAGCGATTCCAGGCCCGTCAGGAGGATCCCTACAAACAGTGGAAGATCACCGAAGAAGATTGGCGCAACCGGGAAAAATGGCCTCTCTACGAAGAGGCGGTGGAGGAGATGCTCTGGCGTACCAACACCCCCTGGGCTCCCTGGACGGTGGTGGAGGCTAATGACAAATATTTTGCCCGTATCAAAGTTATCGAAACCGCTGCCCGGGGGGCGGAAAAGGCTTTAGCGGAGAAGATCGCCAGAGAGGAGAAAGGAAAGAAATGAGCATGCCCACCCGGATTCCGGAAGGGAAGGGAAGGGAAGGCACTTCTTTCAGGAGCGGACATGGCGTAACGAAGGGGCTATCTCCTTCGGGAATATATTTCAGAGCGGTGGCCGATATCTACGGCAATAACCACCAGCTCGTTTTCCCGTATCTCCGCCAGCAGCCGATAATCTCCGATCCGGTAACGCCAAAGCCCCCGGAGGGGTCCGGTGAGAGCTTTTCCGGAGGCCCGGGGATCCGGACTTTGGCGAAGATGTCGGTTGATGTAGCGTAGAATCAGATGCTGGGTCTCTCGATCAAGTTTCTGTATCTTTTTCGCTGTTCTAGCGTCGATCTGTACTGACCAGCTGCTCATAGATCCTTCTCGGAAAAGCCGCACTCCTGCACGAGATCTTCGAAGCGTACCGTCTCTTGTTTACTCTTCAGCCATGCGGTGTACACTTCGAGATCGTAGGCATCCTCAATTTTTTCGAGAAGAGATTCCCTGGCGAGCTGGGCGATGGTCATGTTTTTCTCTTTCGCATATGCTTCAACGGCGATGCGTTCTTCGGCGGTAAGCCGTACTGTTAACGTCTTTTCTAAAGTTGCCATGTGTAACCCCTCCCTTTTGTGTTGCATCGTAACACAAAAGTGTGTGTTGTCAACGTTGGCGTGAAAGAATTGGGGAGAGCATGCGGTATTAGTGGTATTTTTTCGAAAAAGGAGGAGGATTGTGAAAAATGAACATACCTACCCGGATTCCGGAATGTACCCTCCGCCGTGCTACGGTGGAGGATGTTTCTCAAATTCTCGAATTTATACTTGAGCTTGCGGAGTATGAGGGTATTCGAAACGAGGTGGAGGCCACGGAGGAGCTTCTACGAGCCAACCTTTTCGAACGGGAGAGGCCCGCAGCGGAGGTGGCTTTTCTTTGCTACCAGGAGGAGCCCGTGGGGTTTGCCCTTTTCTGCTGGAATTTTTCCACCTTTACCGGGTGTCCCGGCCTCTATCTGGATGATCTCTACGTTCGTCCTGCCATGCGCCGCAAGGGTCTGGGAACGCTTTTCTTTGCCTATCTTGCCAAGCGAGCGCTGGAGGAGGGGTGTGCCCGGCTTGAGTGGCGGGTGCTGGACTGGAACACCCATGCTCTGGCCTTTTACCACTCCCTGGGAGCGGAGACCTTGGAGAACCAACTGGTGAACCGCCTCTCCGGAAAATCCCTGCAACGGCTGGCGAAGCATTTTTCCTAAAGCTTTTTAGCCTTTCCCGGAAAGCTGTGCCTCTGCACGAAAAAACCTTATCCATGAAAAGAGCCTGGGATTCTGGCTAAGTAAGCCGAACCCCGGGCTCTTTTCATGTCCTTTTTTGGTGTAGTGCACTACCTCTTGTGGCGATCCTCCCGGTATAGAGAGGCGAAGGGAAAGAGGCTGCGATGGTAGCGCCGGAAGATGCTGAAGGTGTGGAGTTTTTTATCCATGCTCCGGTAGAGCACCACCTTCACGAAGTCCAGAATTCCCATCCACACCAGGTTGTAGATCCACACCAGGCCGATAAGGGGCCAGGGGAGTTGAGGGATGATGAGCCCGAATCCCGCCAGAAGGGCCGCCAGAAGCTGCGTGCCGAGAACACTTGCCACTAGAGGCCATGCGGGGTAGGGAGAGGTGAAGAAGCCCCGGTGCGTGCGGGTGCAGAACACCAGGAGATGCCCTCCGATGACGAGTTGGAGAAAGACCATGGATTTGATGTGCTCCGGATCCAGTACCACCCCCCAGAGGGTGCCGTCCAGGTGGTGCATGCAGTACCCCAGAAGGCCGAAGGTTTGGGCCACGCTCAGGGCTCCCAGGGCGCAGGATACCGTGAGCACCCGGGGCATGTTCCACCGCTGGGGGGTGGGGGAGATGGGGGCGTTGTCGTAGGCCAGCGTCATGGTGGGAATGTCGTCCAGCAACGCCAGGAGAATGAGCATCACCGTGCTGATGGGCTGGAAGGGCACTGCCACCCCCTGGTGCATTACCGTGGGAAAGAGAAGCATGCTCAGCACCACGAAGACCATGATGTCGATGGTCATGGCGATGCGGTAGATGGTGTAGCTCATCATGCGGGCGAAGATCTGTCTCGATGCCTCAATGGCCCGGATAATCACCCCGAGTCCCGGAGCGGTGAGAATCAGCGCCGCCGCCGCCCGAGCCGCATCGGTGGCGTCGGAGACTGCGGTTCCTGCATCCGCTTGCTTCAAGGCCGGGGCGTCGTTTACCCCGTCCCCGGTCATGGCCACCATATGCCCCCGGGCCTGGAGAGCCTTCACGATGGCGTATTTATGCTCCGGAAAGACCCGGGCGAAGCCGTCCGCCTTCTCTATGCGTTCCTGTAGCTCCGGAGAGAGGTGATCCGGATCCACTCCGGGGGCGAAAATCTCCGGAGCCGGAATGATGTGGGTGCCCATGCCGAGCTGCCCCGAAATTTCCGCCGCGATGGCGGTATCGTCTCCGGTGACCATCTTTACATCCAGGCCGTACTGCCGGGCCTTGGCGATGGTCTCGGCGGAATCCTCCCGGGGAGGATCGTAGAGGGAGAGGATTCCCAGAAATTCCCAGGCTCCATCGTTTTTCTTCTGGGCCACTCCCAGGGCCCGAAGGCCCCGGGCTGCCAGGGAGGCCACGTCATGGGCCACCTTCTCTTCCGCCTCTCCCGAAAGACCGCAGAGCTCCGCCATAACCTGGGGAGCTCCCTTGGAAACTTCCAGAAGGGTCCCCTCGGAGGAGGTGAGGCGGGCCTCGGTACGCTTGGTGACGGGATCGAAGGGGGTGAATTTTTCCAGAGTCCAGGGGGTGATATGAGATTCCTCCTTTACCGCCCCCAGCACCGCCAGATCAATGGCGTCGTGGTTCTCCCGTTTGGAGGCCAGAGCGGCGGCGAGAATGCAGTCCTCTTCGTCTGGAGAGGCGTAGAGCAGGGTCTCCCCCAGAGTAAGTTTGTTCTGGGTGAGGGTGCCGGTTTTGTCGCTGCAGAGCACGTCTACCCCCGCCATCTCTTCGATGGCCTGTATCCGGGAGACGATGGCCTTGTGTTTGGAGAGATTCATCACCCCTAGAGCCATGGTGACGCTCAGCACTGCGGGCATGGCCACGGGAATGGAGGCTACCACCAGAATGAGGATGAGCTGGGCCAGAGAGAGGATATCCATCCCCCGGTGGAGGGAGACCACCGCCAGAAGGACGCTCAGGGCTACCGAAAGCAGGATAAGAAAGTTCCCGATCTTCATTACCGCCCGCTGAAAGTGGGATTCCGCCCCCGCATCTCCCACCAGTTTGGCGGTGCGGCCGAAGAAGGTGTTAACCCCCGTGCCGATCACCACCGCCTCCATCTCTCCCCGCTTTGCCACGGAACCCGAGTAGACGATATCTCCGGGGGTCTTGTTCACCGGCAGGGATTCCCCCGTGAGGGCTGCCTGATCAATGCTCAGATAATCCCCCCCGAAGAGTTTGGCATCTCCGGGGATCACATCTCCCAGGCGAAGGCGTACTACATCCCCCGGTACGAGATCCGCCGCATCAATCTCCTGCCAGGCTCCCCCCCGCTTCACCCGGGCCTTGAGGGCCAGGGAGTTCTTCAGGGCCTTCAGGGCGTCGCTGGCCTTGTACTCTTCGAGAAAGCCGATAACCCCGTTGATGAGCAGCATGAGAGTGATGATGGAAAGGTCCAGCCAGTGCTCCGCTCCCCCCTGGGTGACCGCCTCGAAGAGGCTCAAAAGGGCGGCGATCTCGATCATCCAGGGAATGGGACCCCAGAAAAAGCCGAGAAGTTTTTGCAGAAGGCTCTCCTTTTTTTCCGGAAGCCCGTTGGGACCTTCGATTTCAAGTCGTCTCGCCGCCTCCTCCGGAGAAAGTCCCTCCGGGGAGGAGCCGAGCTTCTGAAAGACCTCCTGGGATGAAAGTTCCTTGGCCTGATGTTCCTGAAGATGGAAATTTTGTGAAGATGTCATATGCATATGGCCTCCTTGAAAAAAAATTCCCCTCCTGAAGGTTTTTCAAAAGAGGTAGCTACAGAATAGGGAGAAACTCCCGGAAAGGCAAGATCTTTCCGGGAGTTAGAAGAGCTCCGGCGAGGGGGAGACCGTGTTGCGCCCCTTTCCCTTTGCCTGGTAGAGCAGAAAATCCGCCCTTGAGAAGAGGGCCCCCCTATGATCCCGTTCTCCTTCGAATCGGGCCACTCCGAAGCTGGCGGTGAGGTGTATCGGAGGGAACCCTTCCCGTTCCCCCCCTCCGGAAAAGGGGGCTTCCTCTACCAGCGCGCGCAGACGTTCCGCGATCTGTACCGCCTCGGGGAGATCCGTCTCGGGGAGAAGAACCCCGAACTCCTCCCCGCCGTAGCGGGCAGGAAGGTCTTCGGTGCGCAGAGTCTGCCGGAGGCGCTGACCGAACTGACGGAGTACCCTATCCCCCGCATCGTGGCCGTAGGTGTCGTTCACCTCTTTAAAGTGGTCGATGTCGCAGAGAATCAGGGTGAGAGGATTGCCGTGGCGGCGGCTTCGGGAGATTTCCCGGCCCAGGGCTTCGAAGAAGCTTCGTCGGTTGGGGAGCCCTGTAAGGGAATCCGTGGTGGCCAACCGGAAAAGGCGCCGGGCCTCCCGCCTCTGGAGTAGATGGGCCGAGAGAATTTCTCCGAAGGTGGCCATAAGGAGATCTGTCCCTTCCGGGGGAAGGGAATTCTCCGGATGCTCCAGTACCAGGGTCCCCCAGAGATGGGTTCCCTCAAAGACGGGATAGAGGGAGAAAAAGTTCTCTCCGAAATCCCAGGCAGGTGGAGAGTCCCAAAGGGCAGGGAGATCTTTGGAGGCACATCGGAGAACCTTTTTGGACCGCAGCTCCCTCAGAAGGGGCACGGGCAGCCTTTTGAGGGGAGAGGGATGCTGCTCCCTGAGAAGTTTTCCAAAGGAGGGTTTTTCCGGATCCCAGGAGGGAAGATCTTCGAAGAACACCTCCAGGGTTCTCCGGCGCTCCCCTTCGGCGGGGCTGCTCCCCAGAAGCAGGAGTCCCTGGGGATCCACAATCTGATGGAGCTTGGAGCAGAGCTCTTTCAGGGACTCTCTTTTTCCATTCCTTCCCAGCAGTTCATGCGAGGTCTCCCGGAGAAAGCGCTCCGCCTCCATGCGCTGGCGAAGTTCCTGATTCTTATGTCGGATGGTCTTTTCCTTCCAGAAAAAGATCCCCAGAACAAGCCCCATGGAGAGAAAGACCCCTCCGGCGACCCAGAAGCTCCAGCGTACCCATTCGGGAAAGAAAGTGTATTCCTCGTCGTAGAACCATCGGCGCTGGATACTTTTGAGGGGGGAGAGGGGGTTTGCCTGCCACTCCCGGAGCTTCTCATCCAGCCGGGCGAGAACCTCTGCATGCTTCCCTTCCACGGCGGCGTAGAAGATCTGCGCGGGGGCGTAGATGAGGGGGCTCCGCCAGAAGTCGTAGCGGCGCACCAGCCTGGTGGTGGGGAGCTGTTCCAGGCTGCAGGCATCCACCTCTCCCCGCTGGAGCAGATCCAGAGCCTCTTCCACCGTCTGGGTCTCCACAAGTTCGTGGCGTATTCCCAGGCCGTTCAGAACGCGCCGAAGCTCGTAGATTCCGTAGAATCCCCCCTGCATGGCGATGCGTTTGTCCTCAAGATCGAGAAAGGAATAGATTATGGTGCCCGGAGGGGTGAAGAAGGTGTACCAGGTGGCGTAGTGATGCACCTTTCCCAGATCGTAGGCCCGGTGGGGAAGGGGAATCATGCTCAGAAGATCCACCTCTCCCCGCTCCATCATCCCCGGCAGCTGGTCTCCATGGGCCTCCACGAAGGCCGCCTCCCAGGGTTCTCCCTCCGAGAGGGCCCGGAAGAGATCCGCCAGATAGCCCTGATAGTTCCCCTCATCATCCCGGAAGAAGAGCGGAGGATGTTTGGCCATGCCGTACCGGATAACGGTATCGGATGCGGAGGCTTGGTCCCGGAAAAAGGGATTGGCCTCCGAGAGCAGGGGAAGCAGAAGAAGCCGCCCGAGAATCAGAAGGGAGAGGATCCCAAGTGTGAGGGCACAGAAACAGGGCCTTCCGAGAGAGGAGCGTCTCGCAGGGCTTTCCGGGGGGATATGGTTGGAGGTGTGTGGGGCAGGGGGGGTCATGAAAAAATCTCCTTAGGGTTTTTTCTGAGGCTGAGGAGGAGCGGGGGTAGCCTCCGGGGCCAGAGGTTTTCCTATCCGAAGTCGTTCCACCGGCACGGAGATGCCGATGGTAACCGTTCCTCCAGAGTAATCCACCGTAGCCTGATCCGGTTCCGCGTAGACAAAGGGGAGGGCGTTGATGGCCTTGCTCCCTCCATCAAGGGCGGAATCTTCGAGAGAGTGCCGGAAATCCTGCACCGAATCCGCCACTTCACCGAGAACGCCGAGATCCCGGGAGGAAAAGAGATCTTTTTTCTTCTCCCGAGAGGGATGGTTTATTCCCAGAGCAAGCTCCTGAAGGGAAAGCGTGCTTCCGGGGATGTCTGCGGAGGAGAAGGGGCTCCCCGTCCCCACTCCCCGGACCGGCTCCAGGGTTGGAGTGGGGGGATGCAGCGGGCGAAGCACCGCCTCATGGTAGTCTGCCTCCCGAATTTTGCCGGGAATGGAGGTGGCGGGACGCACCGGCACCGCCACGAGAGAGACCTGCTCTTCGGAGTGTGAAGAGGGCTCGTGCTGAGGAGCAGTGCACCCTCCGAAAAGAAGGGCTCCGAGCAGCAGAAAAACCCCGGGAAGGGTGAGCAGCCTTTTCCGAGAAGCAAAGCAATCGAAAACCCTCATGAGGTGGCCTCCTTTTTCTGCACTTCTCATGCTTCCCGTGTGGCGGAGCAACGTAAAGCTTTCAAGAGTCTATCTCCCCCATTATATACTGAAAAGGGGATTTTACGGATGTTTTTTCAGAAAAAAGCCTGTATAATCTCAGGGATTTTTGCATCACCAAGGAGGGATACGGTTGAAACGAATGTTTTTGTTTTTCTTTTTCGTTGGCATGGCGGCGTTCTTTCCGCTTCTCGCCGAAGCGGGGGGGTGAGGCGGCCCCCAGACGGAGCCACGCGTGGCGTGGGAACAGTACGATGCAACGGATTACGAAAACGCGGCGGTTTCTTTCTCTCAAATCTCCTGCTCCGCCGGAGAGCATGCTCTCTATGCCTACTTTGAGGGGCTTCTCTGGAAGACTCAGGGGAACTATACGAAGTCCATAGGTGCCTTCTACCGGGTTGTCCGGAGGTATCCTACGGCGGTGGAGGTGCAGACCGACATTCCCTGGAAGCCCATGGCCTTTGCGGAGTACGCCAGCTATGCGGCGGATATGGGAAAGCCCGAGGATATCGAGAAGATCATCAAACGGTACGGCGCAGAGTCCTATGCGGAGGACCGGGTGCGGTGGCTTCGGAGCCTTCCCGTTTCCGGAGAGCCCCCGGAGGTGCGGGAGTATACGGTGCTCCCCGCGGATGCCCGGGTGGAGGATGTGGGAACCTATCAGCTTGCCCGGGCTTATGCGGCTCAGGGGGATGTGGCGAAGATGAAGGAGATCCTCCAGCCCGTGGCATCCGAGATCCACGGCACCATCATGAAGGACGGTAAGGTGGTCTCCCTTCGCCGGGAGGTGCAGGATCTTCTCATGCGTTACGATCCTCCCTTCACCCGGTTCATGAACGGCCTGGGAGGGGTTATCCTGGTGCTTCTTATTTTGGAGGCCATCTTCTTCGGCCCCTCTCTCTACCGTAAGTATTGGGTAAATCGGAAAAAGTAAGCAAGCGTCATGCGGACGTAGGGAAGACCTTTTTTGAATGGCTTCAGGCAAAGGGCTCCGGGAAGAAATTTTCCGGGGCCCTTTGCCTGGAATGTTGGCATGAGCGTGTGACGCCAGAGCGGTTTTACAAATGATGTGTCACGTGGCATTTAATGGAACCTTCCATGAAACGTTACACCATCCCCATAAGCCGGGGCAGAAAGAGGGGAATCGCCGGGACAAAGGTGATGAGCAGCAGCACCGCCAGCACCACCAGAATGAAGGGGAGAATCTCCCGGCTCAGCTCTTCGATGGTAAGTTTAGAGATGCCGCAGGCCACAAAGAGGCAAGCTCCCACCGGGGGGGTCATGAGGGCGATGTTGAGAGAGACCACCATGATGATCCCGAAGTGAAGAGGATGAAAGCCGATCTTCACCGCCAGGGGATGCAGAATGGGGCCCAAAATAATCAGGGCCGCGGCGATATCCATGAACATCCCCACGAAGAGCAACAGCCCCAGAATCATGCTCATGACGATCCACTTGTTGGTGCTTATGCTCAGCATGAGGGTAGCCACCTTCTCCGGGATCTGCTCAATGGTGAGCACCCACCCCAGAATGGAGGCTGCGGCGATAACAAGAAAGACCACCCCGGTGGTGCGGGCCATCTTCATGAAAAGAGGCCAGAGATCCCGGAGGGTAAGATTCCGATAGACGAAAAAACCGATGCACATGGCGTAGGCCACCGCCACCGCCGCAGCTTCCGTGGGGGTGAAGATTCCCGAAAGAATCCCCCCGAGAATAATGGCGGGCATGAGAAGGGCGATGAAGGCATCCTTGAAGGCGCTGAACATCTCCTTCACTGTGGCCCGGCGTTCTCCCACGGGGTAGCCCCGCTTTTTCGAAATCCGGGCGGTGAGGACCATGAGAGCCCCTGCCACGAGAAGCCCCGGCACCACCCCCGCAAGAAAGAGCCCCGCAATGGAGACCTGCATGAAGGCTCCGTAGATCACCATGATGTTCGAGGGGGGGATGGTGGGGCCGATGATGGAGGAGGAGGCGGTTACCGCCGCCGCAAAGGATTTGTCGTACCCCTCCTCGGTCATGGCGGGGATGAGCATGGAGCCGATGGCGGCGGTATCGCTCACCGCGGCTCCGGTGATCCCCGCAAAGAAGACCGATGCCAGAATGTTGGCGTGAGCGAGCCCCCCTTGAAGATGTCCCACCAGAACGTTGCTGAACTTCACCAGCCGGGTGGTGATTCCCGTCTTGTTCATGATCTCCCCGGCGAGGATAAAAAAGGGCATGGCCATGAGGGTGAACATGTCCACCCCCGCAAAGTAGCGAGCCGGAACCAGGCGGAGAATCGAAGGGATATCCATCTGAAGGATGGCTCCGAGCCCCGTGGCACCGAGCACAAAGCCGATGGGCATCCCCACCACCACGAGAATCAGAAAGCAGAGAGTGATAAATCCTGTCATGGTTTCTTCTCTCCCTTCAGAGGAACCGAGTCGAAATCAAGCCCTTCTTCCCGTTTCACCGTGGCGACAATATCCTCTGACATGAGAATTTCGTCAAGGTTTTCTCTTCGGATATCGAGAACCATCTTGCAGAGGAGGAAGATGATGCAGATCACTGCGCTTACGGGTACCGCCATGAGCCACCCCTCCATGGTGGTGTGCAGGGCCGTGGAGATCTGTCCCCTCCCGCTCCGGGCCATGCGGAACCCCTGGGAGGCGAGAATGTAGAGGAAGTAGAGCACCACCGTGTTGGAGAGAAAGATCACCATCTTTGCCAGGATCCGGGGGAGTTTTTTGATGAACATGGTCACTCCCACGTGTTCATGCCGCCATATGCAGAGCCCCACCGAGAGAAGGGCCATCCAGATCATCACATATCGGGAGAGCTCTTCGGACCACCCCAGGGGGGAGCGGAGAACGTAGCGGAAGAATACTCCCCCCAGAACGGTGACGGTCATGATAACCGAGAGAAGGAAGATGGGAATCTCAAGCATGCGTTCCAGCCCGTCGCCGATTTTGCGGGCCAGCAAAAAGATCCCATGCTCCTCCCGGTGGTTCTCCCGGAGCTTTTCGGTATGCATGGAGTGTTCCCGGGAGAGAGACAGAGCAGGGGATACCCCCTACTTCGCCTCCTCCATGGCCTGGTCGATGGCATCCAGATACATCTGGGCGAGGGCTGCGCCCTCTTCCTTGTAGGTCTCCTGAATGAACGCCAGAGCCGCCGCACGTCCTACATCCCGGAACTCCTCCAGCGCCTCGGGGGTGGGGGTGTTGATCTCCATCCCCGCCTCGGCGAGAGCAGGAAGCCCCTTCTCAGAGGCTTCGATAATCCGGTTCAGCCCCCGTCCGGCGATGATGGCGGTTCTCGCGGCGGCATCCACGATATTCTTTTCCTTTTCCGTAAGTCCTTCGTAGAACTTCTTGTTCATCACCCAGCAGTAGCTGCTGTAGAGATGGTTGGTGATGGTGAGATACTTCTGCACCTCAAAGAGCTTCCCCGTGAGAACGATGGGGATGGGGTTGTGCTGTCCGTCCACCACCCCCGTCTGGAGAGCGGTGTAGACCTCCGCCCACGCCACGGGAGTGGCGGCGGCGCCGTAGGCCTTCATGAGGTTCTGATGGGAAGGAAGGGTCATGGTGCGCATCTTGAGCCCCTTCATATCCCCCACGGTCTTGATGGGCCGCTTGTTGTTGGAGAGCTGGAAGAATCCCCCCGCCTCACCGTAGCCGAGCACCTTGAACCCCGCCTTTTTCTCGATCTCCCCGGCGAGATGATCCCCAAAGGGGCCGTCGTAGACCTTCCAGGCGATGTCGTAGTTGGGAATGGCGAAGGGAATATCCACGATGCTGTAGAGGGGGTAGAACCCCGCCATGCCTCCTGCGGAGGCGATGTAGCTCTGTACCACTCCCAGCTGCACCTGCTCCATGGTCTCCCGTTCGTTCCCAAGCTGCCCCGCAGGGAAGATGGTTACCAGGAGTTCACCGTTGCTCTCCGCCTCCACCATGCTCTTGAAAACTGCGGTCATGGCGGCGGTAGAGACATCAAAGGGCTGCTGGGGATTCAGATGGGCAAGCTTGATGGTCTTGGGGGCTCCGAAGGCTGCGGGGGCAGCCAGGATCAGGCAAAGCACCAGAAATAGCATGACATATCTTTTCATCATATTTCCTCCTTCAGATCAGGTTCGTAAAGAGTTTTCGGACTGTTTCCGCAGGGTTCTCTCGTACAGCGCTCCTTCCTCTTTCGAATAGCTTGAGGAATGCTCACCTCCTTTTCTCCAAAACAGATGCAGGGGAAACGTCGTGGGGTATGCAGCTTCGGAATCCTTGAACAGCTCCACTTGTAGTATATGGGAAGAGATCTTTTCTGTCATCTTACGGCGGTGTTTTGTCGTTAGTTGTGGAAATTTTTTCGAAAAGGGGACATAAAGCTTCTTCCCCCTCCCGGGGGAAGGCAGCCCTCCGAAAGGGGAAAGAAGCGGGGGGAAACTATTCCGTGATCTCTGCGGGGGCTTTGGGGCGTTCCACCTCCGAAAGGGCGTCACTCCGGTTTTTACGAAGATCCGCATGGCGGAAGGCCTCGGAAGCGGGGAGGGAGATGGTGTATTCGTAGAGAGGAACCAGCACAAGCTCAAGTTCTCCGGCGGTGCACTCCGTCAAATGTCCTCCCTTGCTGCGATCCTCCGAGAGAAAGTGCAGATGGAACCCCGGGACGTTGATCCCCTCCACGTAGGAGGGAGCCCAGAAACCCACAAGTTCCCCGGAGGTATTTTCGGAGGTAAAGAATCGTTGTTCCTTGGCAGCTTCCGCCAGAGGAGGATAAGGCTCCTGTTGGGGAGGGACGCTTCGGTAGCGGAGATGTTCGAAGCTTCCCTTCACGAGAACCAGCCAGGGGATATTGATGTTGGTGATCTTTTCCGCCACCTGGTGCTCCAGATCCTCCAGGGATGCCACCCCGGAGAGGGGATAGTGCTGCTCCTCCTCTTCGGTCCAGGAGGCCACCGAGGCGAAGGGGGTGGTCTCTTCCGGGGGTACCTGAGAGACCTCTCCGGTAACCGCTGCCCGGTAGCAGATCCCCTGGCTGAGAATCATCTCTCCATCCAGGGCATGAAAGGTGCCGATCCCCGCAGAGCCTCGGCGGGTAAGCTCCTGAATGGAGATGCTCCCCTGGTAGACCCCGTCCAGAAGGGCGTCGATGGTGGCCACCTGATAGAGGGTTGCTCCCGTGGCGGGAAGAACAAAGAACCCTAGAGAGAGGAGTGAGAGAAGAAGAGTACCCCATGTCGCAGAAAGACCTTTTTTGTGTCGCATACGTCGTAACCTCCTTGGAGTGGTCCCAAAAAATTCCGCTCCCTTGGTGGAGCGGTGGAGGTATTGTACCGTATTATTTGAGGAAAAGGGTTTTGGGGAGAGAATTTTTCATAAATTCGGTGGGATTTTCCGGGGTTTTCGGGGAGATTCTTTCAATAAAAGAAAAGATGACGAAAAATGTGCAAAAAATCTTGTCTTTTCAAAGATCCATGACATAATAGGGTCAAGCCGAAAGGAAGAGAGATAGAGAGAGAGTACTACCCTGAAAAACCCCAAAACGGCCCGTTTCTTCCCCCAGAAAGAAGCCCTTCCCAAAAGGAAGGGCTTCTTTCCGTTGTCTTTTTACGCTGCTTTCGGGTGGGTTTTAGGGAAAGGATTTCTAAAGCCTTTTCGAGATGTGTGAGGAGTTATGCAAAGATATGAGCTTCCTTGTTCATGTTCATCAGCACCTCCACCTCTTCATTGGTGCGCCAGAGGTACTCCACGGGGAAGGTGAGGGTTTCTTCGATATCCTGCACCGCATAGTGCACGAAAAGGCGGCTGCTGTCGTTTTCCACGTTGATCACGTGCAGATCCTCCTCCTGGGGGGAGTCGAAATAGACCTCCGTATACATTTTGCAAAGATCTCTGCAACGGGTCTCCAGATTCTGTCGAAGTTCCTGATAGTCTTCAAAGGCACATTTCTGAAACATAGAACATCCTCCTTCGCATCGCTTTTGTATGATAAAGTGCTACTTGGCTTTTGGGGTGTCACGAAAGGCACTCTATCATAACAGAGCGAGAAAGGCAAGGGGGATTTTTCTGTTGCACCAGGATTTCCCTTTATTGAAACCTGGTGCGTCGTTCTTCACAATTTCTTCAGAAGATGTGCTCCCTCTGCGGCCTGACGTACCCGGGAGAGGGGGGAACCCACACTTGCCTCTACTGCGGCCATCATGGCTCCCTCAAGAATGGGGGCGTCGGCCAAGGTAATCCGATCTGCCCCATCTTCAAGAAATTCCAGAGCGCTGCGGGCGCTCAGTACCGCACTTCCGAGGTCTGGCAGAATAAGGATTTCCTCCGCCTCTTCAAGAAGTTCCTTCAGAGCTTCGAGAATACGCGGAACCGATGTCCCAAGCCCTCCGTCGTCGCTGCCTCCCACTCCCCGAAGGGGGACTTTCCCGCCACACATCTGGGAGGCGATTTCTGCAATCCCCTTCGCGGCATCCCCGCTGTGAGATACCACAAGAAGGCCTATCATGCGGTTTCTCCACACTCTTTTGCGGCGTCTCGAAAAGCCTGAAGGAGAAAGTACGAGGAGGTAGCGCCGGGATCCTGGTGCCCTGCGGAACGTTCCCCGAGGTAGCTGGCTCTTCCTTTTTTTGCTATCAGCGGGATGGTGGCCTCCATGCCCTTGCGGGCGGCCTCTGTGGCTTCTTCAAGCCCCTGGGAAAGATTCTTTCCCTCTTTCAGAGCTTCATGCAGAGCGTCGGCGGCGGGGGTAAGGGCATCCACCATGGTCTTCTCTCCCGTCTCAGCCTTTCCGAGATCCCGAAGGCCCTGAAGCCCCGCATCGAAAGCCTCGGAAAAGAGGGCAAGATCCATTTCGGATTTTCCCTGCAACTTTGGAGAGATGCGTATGAAGAGGGTGCCGTAAAGAGGCCCGGAAGCTCCTCCCACGGACTGTATCAATCCCATGGCCACGTCCTTCGCGAGAGTTCCCAGATCTGCATATTCTGTGGCAGAAATCTTGACGGCTACCCTGGAAAAACCTCGCTCCATATTGATGCCGTGATCCGCATCTCCAATGGGGGAATCCAGCTCAGTGAGGTATCCTTTCTGCGCCTGCAGCGTCTCTGCCATGTGCAGTATGGCCTTTCGAAAGCCCGGGACATCCATGAATAATCGCTCCTTTCATGTCATTTTTTAATGGAATCTTCCGAAAAAGGCGGGCACCGAGACGGGGGCATCCCAAAGATCCAGAAACTCCTGGTTCATTTTGAGAAGCGTGATGGAACACCCCTGCATCTCCAGGCTTGTGCAGTAGTTTCCCACCAAGCTTCTGGATATGGCAATTTTCCGGGCATCAAGAAAGAGCTTCAGTTCGTGGAACATGAGAAAAAGCTCCAGCAGGGGGGTTCCTCCCATGCCATTTACCAGGGCCAGCACGGAATCTCCCGCCGCAAGGGGGAGATCCTCCAGAAGGGGCAGGGTCAGGAGTTGTAGAATTTCCCCCGCAGACTGCATGGCCTTGCGCTCCCGTCCGGGTTCTCCGTGAATGCCGATGCCGATCTCCATCTCCTGCTCTCCGAGTTCGAAGGTCGGTCTTCCCGCAGCGGGAACCGTGCAGGATGTAAGGGCCATCCCCAGGGAGCGAATCTGAGCGTTCACTCTCTCCGCAAGATCTTTAAGTTCCTCCAGAGAGGCCCCCTGCTCCGCCCGGGCCCCGGTGATCTTTTCCACCAGCACCGTTCCTGCTACCCCTCGGCGTCCTGCGGTGTAGAGAGAATCTTTTACTGCCACATCATCATTGATAACCACCTGCTCCACGGGAATTCCCTCGGCCTTGAGCATCTCCGCGGCCATCTGAAAGTTCATCACGTCTCCGGTGTAGTTTTTTACGAGAAAAAGAATTCCCTTTCCTCCGTGCACTGCCCTGGCGGCCTCGTATATCTGATCTGGAGTGGGGGAGGTAAAGATCTCGCCGGGACATGCCGCATCAAGCATCCCTTTGCCTACGTACCCGCTGTGAAGAGGTTCATGTCCGCTGCCTCCTCCCGAAAGAAGGGCCACTTTGTTCTTCACCGGAGCACCTTGCCGCAAAACTGCCTTTACCTCGGGATGCAGTTTGATAAGATGTGGAAAAGCCGCGGCCATTCCTGCAAGAGATTCCGTTACCATGTTTTCGGGACAATTCATGAGTTTTTTCACGTTTTCGCCTCCCTGGGATGGTGCAATATTCACTTCTGAAAACTGCCTGCACGCTATCTTATCACCTGTTGGTACCCGAAAGGGCCGGGGCTCTGGAAAAAGCAATAAAATCATATACTGAGGAAGGGCGGCTCGCGGGAGCCGCCCTTCCTTACCTTGGGAGATTGGAACGTGCCGAATGGCTCGGCACCCAGCACGGGTACTGGCGATACTAAAAAGGATGAAAGAGGAAGTTTTTGAGATCTCCTCCTGCGGGAACCATGGGGTAGACGTTGTCCTCTTGGGGAACCATGCATTCCACCAGGGAGGGGCCTTCACAGGAGAAAGCTTCCTTGAAAGCATTTTTTAATTCTTCTTGATTGGTGGCAGTCCAGGCTTGGAGGCCAAAGGCCTGGGCTACCTGGGAAAAAGAGCAGGTAGGAGCTTCGCAGGTTCCGGAGAAACGCTGCTGGAAGAAGAGATCCTGCCACTGGCGCACCATGCCGAGGGCTCCGTTGTTGCAGATCACCATGGTGATGGGGAGGTTGTAGCGCCGGCACGTTTCGATCTCTTGGATATTCATGAGAAAGCTCCCATCTCCCGCAATGCAGGCGATGCGCTCCCCCGGACGGGCAAAAGCGGCTCCCATGGCGGAGGGAAGGCCAAAGCCCATGGTGCCCAGCCCCCCCGAGGTGAGGTAGGTTCGACTGCGGTTTACCTTGTAGTACAGGGCTGCCCACATCTGATGCTGTCCCACATCGGTGGTGAGCATTCCCTCGTCTCCCTGGATACGACGAACCTCCCGCAGAATTCCCGGTACGCTCAAAGATCCCGGAGGGTTCTCCTCCTTCATGGGGTACTCCTGACGCCACGCTTCAATCTTTTCAAGCCAGGAGCTCCGGCTTTTCTGGGGAGGGAGCTTTTCCAACATCCGGGAGAGCACTTCTTTGACATCTCCCACCATGGGAAAGGGGGTAAAGATGTTCTTTCCCAGCTCCGCTTCATCAAGATCCACGTGGATAATGGTGGCTTTGGGGGCGTAGGTCTGCCGCCCTCCGGTGCTCCGGTCGCTGAATCGGGTTCCCAGAGCCAGAATGACTTCCGCTTCGGATACCGCAAGGTTCGCTTGGGGGGTGCCGTGCATCCCCACCATGCCGAGAGAGAGGGGATGTTCCTCCGGAAAGGCTCCCTTTCCCATGAGGGTATTGGCCACGGGGATGTGACACTTTTCCGCAAACTCCAGCAGTTCTGCCTCGGCTCCCGAGAGAATGCACCCCCCTCCTGCAAGAATCACCGGTTTTGAAGAGCCTCCGAGAAGTGCGAGAGATCTCTCCATGTGGGTGAAATCCTTTCGAGCCTCCGGGTGATACCCGGGAAAACTAATTTCCGGGGGGTAGTCGAAGGTTCCCCGTTCCTTCTGGACACTGGAAGGTACATCCACCAGCACCGGTCCGGGTCTTCCGGAATTAGCGATCACAAAGGCTCCCCGAAGAGCCCGAGGCAGCTCTTGGATGGTTCGCACCAGAAAGCTGTGCTTTACCAGGGGGAGGGAGGAGCCGTAAATATCCGCCTCTTGAAAGGCATCGGTACCGATGGCGGAGGCAACTACCTGTCCCGTTACCACCACCAGAGGTACCGAGTCCATATGGGCGTTAGCGAGCCCCGTCACCACGTTGGTGGCTCCTGGTCCCGAGGTGGCGATGCAGACCCCTACCTTTCCGGAAGTCCGGGCGTAGCCATCTGCGGCGTGGCATGCGGCCTGTTCATGCCGCATGAGCACCCGGCGAAAAGGAGCGTCGTAGAGAGCGTCGTAAAGGGGGATCACAGAGCCCCCGGGAATGCCGAAAACGCACTCCACTCCTTCCTTTTGAAAAGCCTGAATAATCATCTCTGCTCCCGAAAGAGTCATGGGCAGCTCCTTTCCGTACCTTCTCCAGTGCTATTTTATGTACGTGTTTTATGCCTTTGTCAGGATTGCGGCGATGTGGTCCCCCACCTTTTCGGTGGAGGCCTTTCCTCCCATCTCCACGGGAAGATCTTCAGAGGAGGCGGTTTCCAGATAGGTGGCCACCGCCTTTTCGATCTCCCGAGCTTCTTTTTCGAGCCCTAGATGATCAAGAAGAAGAGCTCCCGAGAGAATGGCCGCCACGGGGCTGGCTTTGCCTGTCCCCGCAATATCCGGAGCCGAGCCGTGTACGGGTTCGAACATGGAGAGTCCCTCTCCGATGTTGGCTCCTGCGGCGATCCCCAATCCACCCGCAATGGCTCCCAGCAGATCGCTCACGATATCTCCGAACATGTTGGGGGTAAGAATAACTCCGTACTTCTGGGGAGTTCGCACCAGGTGGTAGCAGAGGGCATCCACGTTGGCGATGGCGAGATCTATGCCGTGGAGCCGAGCTTCGTCCCGGGCGATCTCCTCCCAGAATCCGTAGATCTGGGGAAGGGCGTTGGATTTCGAGGCCAGGGTAATGCCTGTCTCTCCCCGCTTCCGGGCGGCCTTGCAGGCCCAGGCGGTGACTCGTCGGATACCGGGCTCCGTGGCGATGCCCAACTGGATGGCTCCCCGGATATCCTTGTCGAAGGAGGCGTTACAGCTGCCGCTCATGGAGTAGAGCCCCCGGGTGGTGGCGAGATCACAGGTAAGTTCCTTCTGTCCCACCGCTCCGATGCCCATGTAGAAATCTTCGGTGTTTTCCCGTACCACCAGGATGTCGATGCTTTCGCCCTCCGGGAGCTTTACCGGTAAGGGTGTACGGGCGAAGCTCTTGGCGGGACGGAGATTGATGTACTGATCCAGCTCGAACCGCAGGGTGAGAAGAATGCCCCGTTCGATGATTCCCGGCTTGACTCGGGGATCCCCGATGGCTCCCAGAAGGAGGGCGTCATGCTGCTGCATCTCCTGCAGCATGGAGGGGGTAAGGATCTCTCCCGTGGCCAGATAGTGATCCACCGAACAGGGAAACTCCTTCCACTCCAGAGAGTAGCCGAAGGGTTTCTCTCCCGCCTGGAGAACCTTTTTCGTCTCCCGGATAACTTCGGGGCCGATACCGTCTCCGGGGATGGTGGCAATACTGTAGTTTCTCTTGGTCATTGTCCGGATTCCTCCAACTGTTTACGTACGTAGGGGATAAGGCCCCCCAGGGCGATGAGTTCCGATAGAAAGGGGGGGAATGCCGCCGCCTGATAGGATTTTTTCCGGCTCAGGTTGGAGATGACCCCCTTTTCGGTGTCGATGGAGAGAAGATCTCCCGGCTGGGCTTCCTCTACCGCCTCGGGGCATTCCAGAATGGGGAGCCCCACGTTGATGGCGTTGCGAAAGAAGATCCGGGCGTAGGATTTGGCGATCACTCCGCCGCATTTGGCTCCCTTAATGGCGAGAGGAGCGTGCTCCCGGGAGGAGCCGCAGCCGAAGTTCTCTCCTCCCACAAGAAGATCCCCCGGAGAGACCGAGGAGGCGAAGGAGGCATCCAGATCTTCCATGCAATGTTTGCCGAGTTCTTCGGGATCTCCCGTGACGAGATAGCGGGCGGGGATGATCACGTCGGTATCCACGTCATCCCCGTATTTCCAGGCCTTTCCCTGAATAATGGACATGGGGGTGCCTCCTCTCTAGAAAGTCTCCCCGAGATAGTCCCGGGGGTCTGTCACGTGTCCTGTGAGGGCACTCGCTGCGGCGGTGAGGGGGCTGGCGAGAATCACTTCACTTTTGGGGGATCCCATGCGTCCCACGAAGTTCCTGTTGCTGGTGGCTACACAGCGTTCGCCCGAAGCGAGAATTCCCAGATGGCCTCCCAAACAGGGGCCGCAGGAGGGGGTGCATACTACCGCTCCCGCATCTATAAAGGTGGCGATGTACCCCCGCTCCAGAGCCTGGCTGTAAATTTCGTAGGAGGCGGGGATTACAATACAGCGCACTCCGGGAGCCACCTTTTTACCCTTCATAATCTTTGCGGCTCCTTCGAGATCCCGGATTCTGCCGTTGGTGCAGGATCCCAGGAAAACCTGATGTATCTCCAGGTGCGAGGCTTCCCGGGCGGGGCAGACATTCCCCGGAGAGGGGTGGAGCGCCACCAGAGGTTCGAGGGAGTCCACGTTGATGATCTCCTCCCGGGCGTACCGGGCTCCCCGGTCGGGATATCGGGGGGTGAAGGAGCGGACTCCCCGTTTATTGGCATAGTCAAGCACCTGCTCGTCCGGCACGAAAAGCCCCGTCTTGGCGCCTCCTTCGATGGCCATGTTGGCCATGGTGAAGCGGTCGTCCAGGGGGAGATCCTCCAGAGCATCTCCGTCGAATTCTATGGCCATGTACCGGGCTCCCTGAACCCCTATTTTGCCTAGAAGGGCGAGAATCATATCTTTGCCTGTAATAAAGGAGGGGCGGGATCCGTCGAACTCCACCCGAAGGGTGGGGGGGACCCGTAGCCAGGATTCTCCCAGGGCCCAGGCTGCGGCGAGATCTGTGCTTCCCACCCCTGTGGCGAGGGCCCCCAGGGCTCCCCCGGTGCAGGTGTGGCTATCCGCTCCGAGAACGATATCCCCCGGGAGGATGTATCCCTGTTCCGGGAGAAAGGCGTGTTCCACCCCCACCCGGCCCACCTCCCAGTAGAGCATCCCCTGCTCCTGGGCGAACTCCCGGGAGGCCTTCGCCTGCTCTGCTGCGGCGATATCCTTCTGGGGGGTGAAGTGATCCGGCAGCACCGCACAGCGCTGGGGATCGAAAACGTTTTTGGCTCCCATCTTTCGAAAGGAGGTTACCGCCGGGGGGGTGGTGATGTCGTTGGCGAAGGCGAAATCTACGGAGACTTTGCAGATCTCTCCCACCCGGACGGGATCTTTTGTGTGAGCGGCGATGATGGCTTCTACGAGAGTCTTAGGCATGGCCGTTCCCGTTCTTGCGGGCCGCATCAAACTGAAAAAATCGGTTGATGGCGTTCACATAAGCCTTGGCGCTGGCGGCCACCACATCGGTACTGACTCCTCGTCCGGGGGCTTCAAGACCTCCCATGCGAAGGCGTATGCGGGCCTCTCCCATGGCATCGGATTTTTCCGTTACCGCTTTGATGTCGTAGGAGAGGAGCTCCGGATTCAGGCCGGTAATCCGGCGGATGGCGGCGTAGGTGGCATCCACCGGGCCGTTCCCCGGGGCGGCATCTTTTTTCTCTTCCTTGCCGTCCGAAAGGGTGACCGTGGCGGTGGCCTGTCCCATGGTCATCTGTACCGCCAGATCCGTCAGGGCGTAGCGCCGCTCCGGCACGATGGCGAGAATGTCGTCCACGATAAGGGCCTCCAGATCGCCGTCCGTAACAAATTCTTTGCGGTCACAGAGATCCTTGAAGATGGCAAATCCCTGGGCGATCTCCTCCTTGCTCAAATTGAAACCTAGGGAGGTGATGCGATCCTGAAATGCATGCCTTCCGGAGTGTTTCCCCATGACGAGTTTGCTCCCCGAGGCACCCACGTCCTCGGGGCGCATGATCTCGTAGGTCTCCTTGTTGCAGAGAACCCCGTGCTGGTGAATTCCCGCCTCATGGGCAAAGGCGTTTGCTCCTACGATGGCCTTATTCGGAGGGACCGAGAATCCCGTAAGTCGAGATACGAGAGAGCTGAGTCCGCAGAGCTTGGTGGTATCAATCCGGGTGTCCACACCGTAGTGCTGGGATCGCGTGCGGAGCCCCATGACAGACTCCTCCAAAGCGGCGTTCCCCGCCCGTTCCCCCAGGCCATTTACGGCACATTCGATCTGCCGCACTCCCGCACGCACCGCCTCCAGGGAGTTCGCCGTGGCGAGCCCCAGATCGTTATGGCAGTGGCAGGACCAGATCACCCGGTCTCCGAGATCTGCGAGTTCGATAATGCGTTTCACGAAAGATCCGAATCGGTCCGGCACAGAGTACCCCACGGTGTCGGGAATATTCAGAGTGGTGGCGCCGTTCTCTGTGGCGAGCCGAAAGACCTCCGCAAGAAATTCCGGATCCGATCGGCTGGCGTCCTCGGCGGAGAACTCCACGTCCTCCACCAGGCTTCGGGCCTGGGAGACTCCCCGGCGAACCTCCTCCAGTACCTGCTCCCGGGTCATTTTGAGCTTGTACTGCAGGTGGATGTCGCTGGTGGCGATAAAGGTGTGGATCCGGGGCTTCGCTGCGTCCCGCACCGCTTCCCACGCTGCTTCCAGATCTTCTTTCCTGGTTCGGGCGAGCCCTGTGATGACGGGGCCCTCCACCTCCCGGGCGATGCGGCGTACCGCATCAAGATCTCCCGGAGAGGCGGCGGGAAAACCCGCCTCAATGACATCCACTTTAGCCCGGGCAAGCTGGTGGGCGATCTGTATCTTTTCAGCGGTGTTCAAATTTACTCCCGCAGACTGCTCTCCATCTCGAAGGGTGGTATCGAAAATACGTACAAAATCCTCGGCCATCTTTTCCAACTCCTTACGTTCGGCGAAAAGGCCCATCGAAGGGCTATTTAATTCGAGGGGCTTCCTTGGCTTCCATCCAGGGCATCATGGTGCGGAGTTCTTTTCCTACGGTCTCGAGAAGCTGCTGGGATTCCCGACGTCTCCAGGATTTGAGCACCGGCCGGTTCGCCTGGTTTTCTATGATCCACTCCCGGGCGAAGGCGCCGCTCTGGACGTTTTTCAGCAGTTCCTTCATGGCCGCCCGGGAAGCTTCGCCGATAACCTTGGGTCCCGCAATGCAATCGCCATATTCAGCGGTATCGCTCACGGAGTAGCGCATCCACTCCATGCCTCCCTCGAACATGAGGTCCACGATGAGCTTCATCTCATTGAGGCATTCGAAGTAGGCGATCTCCGGCTGGTATCCCGCCTCCACCAGAGTTTCAAACCCCGCCTTGATGAGCTCCGTAATACCGCCGCAGAGAACCGCCTGCTCTCCGAAGAGATCCGTCTCGGTCTCCTCTTCGAAGGTGGTCTCGATAACCCCCGCCCGGCAGCAGCCGATGGCTGCGGCATAGGCCAGGCCGATCTCCCGGGCCTTCCCCGAGGCGTTCTGATAGACTGCGATCAGCCCGGGAACGCCCTTGCCCTCCTGATACATGCGGCGCACAAGATGTCCCGGTCCCTTGGGGGCCACCATGAAGACGTCGTTTTCCGGAGAGGGGACTACCTGGTGGAAGTGTACCGTAAAGCCGTGGGCAAAGGCGAGAACTGCTCCCTTTTTGAGATTGGGCCGTACCTGTTCCGTGTAGACCTGGGCCTGAATGTGGTCGGGCATGAGGAACATCACCACGTCTCCCTGGGCGGCCGCCTGGGCTACCGAAAGCACCGTGAAACCGTCTTTCTCTGCCTGGACCTTGGAGCGGCTACCCTCGTGAAGCCCTACCACCACGTTGACACCGCTGTCTTTAAGGTTCTGAGCATGGGCGTGCCCCTGGCTTCCGTAGCCGAGCACCGCCACGGTAAGGTTTTTCAAAAGGGAAAGATCCGCATCTTTGTCGTAGTACATGGTAGCCATAAATAAAGTACCTCCTCAAGATATAAGTTGTTCCTGTATGAGATGGCCTTCCCATCCCCCGAGGGGGTGAAGGCCTTTACTCCCCAATAGAGTTTGCAAAAAGATCAGTTCAGCTCCCGGCTCCCCGCAAATCCCGTGCGGGACATGGCCACGGCACCGCTGCTGGCTACTTCGAGGATGCCGAAGGGACGCACCGCATCAAGGAGGGCCCGTACCTTTCCCGCATCCCCCGTGGCTTCGAGAACCAGGGCGTCTTCTCCCATATCCACTACCCGGCAGCGAAAGACCTCGGCGGTTTGGAGCACATGAGGCCGATCGTTCATGGGAGCCCGTACCTTTACCATGGTGAGCCAGCGTTCCACAAAGGATCCATCGCTCAGATTCGTTACCTCCACGGCCTCCACGAGTTTGGCTATCTGCTTGGTAATCTGATCTACCATCACGTCGTCCCCGTCTACCACGAGGGTGAAGCGAGAAAGGCCCGGACGATGCGTCTTTCCCACACTCAGGCTGTTCACATTGTATCCCCGGCGGGAAACGAGGCCTGCGAGGCGCGAAAGAACTCCCGGCTGATTTTCTGCTAATACACTGATGGTGTGCAGCATAGCTGAATTTCCTCCTTAGCAAAGGATCATAAAGTATAAAAAAAGGACCGGAGCCCGACATGACGGGCCCCGGTCCTGAAATCCCTGGGGGTAAGTACTGCGCTACCTTACCACCGGCACTCCAGGAGAGGACCCGCAGGTAATAAGCAGTACAAGAATAAGAACGACGACGGCGGAAAAATCGCTCATAATCATCATATTGTTTGGGTCCCCCCTTTCCTTGCCTTTCGGCGGCGCAACGTAAATTAGCGGGAATTGTAGCGGTGATACCGAAAAATGTCAACCCCGAGTTTTTTGCCTGTGACGGGACAGTGATAATGTCATCTCCCAGTTTTGTGCGGGGCCTTTTTGGGGAAAAGGTTCTTTCAAGGGGGCTGATAAGCGTGCAGAGATACTGATGTATACTGATCATATTCCCGGAGAGGAGGCACGTTCGGAGGAGTTTGCCCGAAAAGCCCGGGGAGGGGGAAATATTTTTTGGTTTCAAGAGCATATCTCTCTTTTTTTCCCGTATACTTGAGAGGTCATGAGGAAAGAAGGCTCTCTCCCGGAGCTTCCCCGAAGCTCTCCGGAGTGGAGAGGGCATATTCTAAAAACCACCTGATAAACCCTGAAAAGGAGGGTTTTCGTGATATCCAAGAAAGAATCAACCGAGTTGGGGCTGAAAATCCTGGGATTTTCTCTCTTTTTCTACGCTCTGGGAGAGTACAATTTTCTTCTGGGGCGTGCGGTGGTGGAGGGATGGTCCATGGTGGTGGCCTGGAGCATCTACTGTTTTTCCGCCGCTGCCTATAGCCGTTCCCGAAATTCCATGCTTCTCCTCCTTGGCTATGCCTATCTTCTGGCGGGATCGCTTGATTTTCTCCGGCTTCTGGCCTGGGAGGGGTCAGGTATTCTCCCCCTGGAGGGGCCTCTGGTGATGGCCCAGCTCCGGCTGGCCGCTCGATACGTGGAGATCCTCTCCATTCTGGCAGCTCTGGTGCTGCGGCATCGGCGGTTCTCTCGTCTTGGGGTGGGGCTTTTCTATGGCTTCCTCTTTCTGCTTGCTCTGGGGAGCATCTTTCTTCATCCCCTTTTTCCGGCGGTTCTTACCCTTGGCGAAGGGCTCACCCCCTTTGGGATCTACAGTGAATATTTCCTGATGGTGGTGCTCGGGGGAGGGTTGGCAGTAGCTTTTCTGTACCGGGAAAAGCTTCGGGGAGTTTCCTTTCTTCCCTTTGCGGGGGCCTTGATCTTCACCCTTTTGGGGGAGCTCTGCTTTACCTTTTGCCCTCGGTTTTTTGCTTCCCAAAATCTGATGGAACCTATTTTTAAGGGGCTTTCCTTTTACTGCCTCTTTCAAAGCGTTCTTCTGACCGGGCTGTTCGAGCCCTACGAGAAGATGGAAAAGTCCCGGGATGCCACTTTTCGTCTTCTTCACAATCTTCCGGTGCCTCTCTGGCAGTCCGATGAGGAGGGAACCCGGTTTTTCTGGAACCGTGCCTGGATCTCTCTTTTGGGATACTCCCCGGAGGAATCTTCGAAGGGAAATCCTTCCTGGGAGGAGCGGGTTCATCCGGAGGATCTTCCCCGATATCTGCGCAGCTATGAGAAGGCGGTGCGGGAGAAAAAAGATTTTTCCCTCTCCTACCGCATACGGGATAATCGGGGGCGGTGGCGTACCCTGGTGGATACGGCGGTACCTCTTTGGGAGGAGGGGGAGAGCGGCTTCTGGGGGATCTCCTATGATCTGACCTCCCTTCGAGAAGCTCTGGAGCAGGTAAAGGCCAAGGAGAAGGAGTGGCGTTCTCTGGCGAAAAGCCTGCCGGATGGGCTCTTTCGTGTCAGTGGGGAGGGGCGTCTTCTCTTCGTGAACTCTCATGGGTTGGAGATGTTCGGGGTTTCCCGGCCCATTTTGGTGTTGGGAAAGCTTCTTCGGGAGACCAGCCTTCCCGCTCCCTTTCGGGCTCTGGAGGAGGAGTATTTTCAGCCCTACTTCCAAAAGATCCGGGGACTACCGGAGGAATCCCTCTCCCTTCGGCATCGGGGGAGGTACTACGAGGTTCGGATTGTTCCGGAGGAGAGGGAGCATCAGGAGCCCTCCGGGGTGCTCTGCATCGTCCAGGACGTGACGTCCCGCTATCTCGGGGAGTACGAACGGGAGAAGCTTCTCCAGAGGATGCACCGATTTTCCATCATTCTGGAAAATACCAGCGACCTGGTCTGTATCATCACTTCTCGTGGGGAGATCGAGTATATCAACACCTCGGGGACCCGCCTCCTGGAGTGGCAGGCTCACTGGCTTCCCCGGCGTTTGGAGGATCTGTATCCAGGTTCAGAGGTGGAGTCCCTCCTTCAGGAGAGCGTTTCCCTTCTGGAGGGCTTGATCATCCATCCCCGGGAACATATTCTCCGCACCATGGACGGAGAGGATCTGCCGGTCTCTCAGGTGATGGTTCCCATCCATATGGAGGGTGAGTCCCCCCGGTTCGGTATTCTTGCCCGGGATATCCGGGAACAGCGGCGTTTTGAGAAGGAGCTGGAGTATCAGAAGGGGCTGCTGCAGCGGTTGGTGGACTCTATTCCCATGGGGGTTTTTCTCAAGGATCCCTCCCAGGAATTTCGATATATCTTCTGGAACTCTCGCATGGAGGAGATTACAGGGATTCCCAAGGAGAAGGTTCTGGGGGAGACCGACTCGGAACATTTTCAGCCCCAGGTGGCGAAACATCTTCGAGAGCAGGATCAAGAGGTTGTTGAAAGCGGCAAGCCTCTTATTCGGGAGGAGGTGCGTCTTTTCAAGGAGGACCGGGAGCATTTGGTGAGACTCATAAAGCTTCCTCTGTCGGATTCGGGGGGTTCTCGGGAAACGCCGCTCGTTCTGGGGGTTCTGGAAGATATTACCGAAGCAAAAGCTGTGGAGGCCCAGCTCTTTCAATCTCAGAAGATGGAAGCCGTGGGAAGGCTTGCGGGGGGGATTGCCCATGATTTGAACAATATGCTCCAGATCATCCACGGCTATGCGGAGCTGCTCATGCAGAATCCCCCTGAGGAGAGGGAGAAAATAGAATTTTTCGGCTCTTCCATATACAATGGATGTGAGCGAGCCCGGGAGTTTATCGAACAACTTCTGGTCTTTCACCGCAAGGGAACCTACCGGCTGGAGAGGGTTTCTCTCAATGATCTTGTGAGGGATATGACGGATATGCTGCAGCATGTTATGCCCGAGGAGCTTTCTCTGGACTTCTCTCCCGAAGAAGATCTTCCGGATATCCTGGCGGATCCGGGGCAGATTCGGCAGGTGGTGATGAATCTCTGTGTCAATGCTCGGGATGTTCTGGGAGAGAGGGGGGAGATTCGGGTCTCCACGAAGCTCCTTGAAAAGGGATTCTCCCCGGCAAATTTGCCTCCTGAAAATTCCGAAAGGCCTTGGGTGGTGCTCTCGGTTCAAGACAACGGGCCCGGTATGTCCCGGGAGGTGCGGGAGAAGATTTTCGAACCCTTCTATTCCACCAAGGAGCGAGGTAAGGGAAACGGTCTGGGACTTTCCATTGTTTACGCTGTGGCCATGCGTCACAAGGGGTATGTGGATGTGGAGAGCGAACCCGGCGGGGGAAGCGTCTTTCACGTTTTTCTGCCTCTTGGCGAGGAAGCGGAGTTGGTGGTTCGGGAAAAAGCACCCCCCTCAAGGGAATCCGAGAGCCTAGCCGGAGATCTTCCCGCAAAGGGCAGGAGTACTGGGGGGACCCTCCTTTTTGCGGAGGATGATGAGGTGGTACGCAATTTCTCCCGGGAGATGCTTCTCTCTTGGGGATATCGGGTGATTGTAGCGAAGAACGGAAGAGAGGCGGTGGATCTCTTTGGGTTGCTTCACCATCGGATAGATGCCCTTCTTTTCGATGTGATGATGCCGGAGATGAGCGGAGTGGAGGCCTACAAGGCCATTGTGGCGGGGGAAAGCTCTCCGCCGGTGCTTTTCTGCACCGCTTTCATGGATACGGGACTCCCGGAAGACCTGAAAGACCAGGAAAGGGTTTTGTTTTTGAAAAAACCCTTTAGTGTGGGGGATTTGCGGCAAAAGGTGGAAGAACTTCTTGGGATGTGCGGCACATAGGGGGAGACGGGTAGCCGAAATGCCCGAAAAGGGCTTTCGCAAGAATTTGAGTGGAGGCTGACGTGGTGGAACAGGAAATAGGCGTATTGATCGTAGAAGATGACAGTATGGTGGCCTTTCTTCTGGAAAACGCCGTGGGATCCGTGGAGGGATTTTCCATGTTGGGGGTGGTCTCTTCTCTGGAAGAGATGTACCGGATCCTCGAAGAGGGGTCCGTAGGCTTGGTGTTGCTGGATATCTATCTGGGTTCGCAGAACGGTCTTGAGGGATTGCGGAAGATTCGGACGAAGCACGATGATGTGGATGTTATTGTGGTCTCTTCGGATAAAAAGGCGGAGGACGTGGCTCTTACCGCCCGGCTCGGAGTCTTTGACTACATAACCAAACCCTTTACCTTTGAAAGACTCCAGAAGGTTTTTCTGGCCTATAGAGACTATCGGAGCTCCCTTGGCTCCCTGCAAGGAGATGTGGATCAGGAAGGGGTTGAGGTTATTCTGCGGCAGGGGGTCGGCAGGGGCGGGGTCTCCATGCCCAAGGGGCTTCACGTGGAGACTCTGGAGCTGATTCGCCAGATGCTCCGGGAGTCCGAAGATCCTCTCTGCTCTGCGGATATCCAGAAGAAGAGCGGCCTTTCCGCCTCCACCGTGAGCCGCTATCTGCGGTATCTTCAGGATACCCGACAGGTGGATCTCAAGGTGGAGTATCGCAAGCAGGGGCGCCCCCTGCAATACTATGTGTACCTCGAATAGAGTCTTTTTCCCGAGGGTGTCCGGATTCCCGAGAGAAACCCAGGAGCTTGGGGGATCACTTTTGTTGCAATAATGTTTTCGGGGCGGGAAAAACGGTAAAAATCTTGTCTTTTACAGGAATTTGTCAATAATGAAAGGGATGAAACTGGCGTAAGCATACCATACCGCATGACACTTCTTTACTAAAAAGAAAAGACGAAGCGAGGAAAGGCGTGTTCCCATGACTTCTACCGAGATCCGAGGATCCACCTCCCCTGGTGCCAAAACAGAACCTGTCCTTGATGTTCCTGGAGAGGGAGTGGTGCGGGTGCTGGTGGTGGACGATGCAGAGGCTAATCGCGAGCTCTTTGGGCTTTTCCTTGCCCGGGAAAGAGCCGAAGTGATCCTTGCTTCCTCGGGAGAAGAGGCTCTGGAGGCCTATGATGCTAGAAGGCCGGATTGTCTCTTTCTGGATCTTCGTATGCCCGGTATGGACGGCATTGAGGTGGCCATGGAGATCCGCCGTCGGGAGGCCCGGGGGGGGAGAAAAACCTTCATTGCAGGCATGTCCGGGGGAGATGCCGGAACGGATCGTATGTGTTCCGAAGCGGCGGGCATGGACTGTTTTCTTCAGAAACCCGTGACTGCCAGGCAGATTCAGGAGGTCCTCTCCTGCTGTGTCCGGAGCGGGTGCCCTCTTTCAGAAGAGCTTTCCAGAGCTCCCTCTCGGGGAAGCAATCCGTTGCTCCAGGGAGTTCATTTGGGAAGCATGCTCGACCTTCTTCGGGGGAATTGGGATCTTCTCAAGATGGCGGTGGAGAACCGTTTCCTTCCTCAAATCCGGAGGGATTTGGAGGAGCTCCAGAGGCTTGTGGAGATGGGAGATCTTGAGCGGGCCGAACGGGTGGCTCACAAGATGAAGGGAAATCTCGGCTATTTCGGTAAAAATGCTGCTGTTCTTCTGGCGGAGAAGGTGCGTTTTTCCTGTGAATCCGGAGATCTGCGGGAGGTAAAGCAGTACCTCCAGGCTTTTGGGGGGCGCTGCTTCTCTCTGATGGAAATTTTTGCCAGCCCCCACTGGGAAGATGCCTTTACCCCCCAGGGGGAGTACCGAGGAGGAGTCCGAACCTAGAGAAGAAGCCTTTGGGGAGAGATCTTCGCACCTCTCCCCAAATTTGATTGGAATATCCTGTAAAAACGTGCGCCATTTTCCCACCCTTTCTTTAGCGCTGGACTTCTCCTGCATTATTGCCAACGTCTCATGAAGAGGCGCAGCTTTTGTGGTATACTTCACTACGGATTTCTGCACATACTATTCTGAATCAGGGAGGATTTTGTAATGAGATTTTCGCAAAGAGCTTTGAATATGCAGTCTTCGCCCGTCCGGAGGCTGCTTCCCTATGCGGAGGAAGCCTGTGCAAAGGGAAAGAAAATCTACCCCCTCAACATCGGTCAGCCGGACATCAAAACCCCTCCGGCTTTTCTGGAAGCCATCAAAAACTTTTCCCAGGAGGTCATCGCTTACGCCACCTCTCCGGGAGATAACAGCCTTCGAGATGCGGTGAGCGCTTACTACAAGGGATTCGATATCTCCTTTGATCGGGAGGATATCATCGTCACCAACGGAGGGAGCGAGGCTCTCCTCTTCTCCTTCATGACCATGTGTGACCCCGGAGATGAAGTGCTCATTCCAGAGCCCTTCTACGCCAACTACAACGCCTTTGCCCAGAGCACCAACGTGAAGATCGTTCCCATCACCACCAAGGCCGAAGAGGGATTCCATCTTCCGCCCCGTGAGAAGATCGAAGCTCTTGTGACTGATCGTACCCGGGCTATCCTGGTCTCCAACCCTGGAAATCCCACGGGAACCATCTACACTCGGGAAGAGATGGATATCCTGGCGGATATCGTCAAAAAGCACGATCTCTTTCTTGTGGCGGACGAGGTCTATCGGGAATTCGTCTACGATGACTTGCAGTACACAAGCTTTGCCCATCTTCCGGGGCTGGAAGATCGTCTGGTGGTGGCGGATTCGGTCTCCAAACGCTACAGCGCCTGTGGCGCCCGTATCGGAAGCATCGCCTGCAAAAATAAGGATTTCATGGCTCAGGTGCTCAAGATGGCCCAGGGACGGCTCTGTGTTCCTACTCTGGAGCAGGTGGGAGCTACAGCACTCTACAGCACTCCCAAGTCCTATCTCGAAGAGGTGAACAAGGAGTACCAGGCTCGGCGGAATACCCTCTATGCAGCTCTCAAGGAGATGCCCGGGGTTATCTGCGAGGAGCCCAAGGGAGCCTTTTACGTGATGGTGAAGCTTCCCGTAGACGATGCAGAGAAGTTTATCATCTGGATGCTCCAGGAGTTTGAGGTGGAGGGAGAGACCCTCATGGCTGCGGCGGGTGAGGGGTTCTATGCCACTCCCGGACTTGGCAAGCAGGAGTTCCGTCTCGCCTATGTGCTGGAGAGAGAAGAGCTTGTGAAGGCCATGAACATCCTCAAGCTCGCTCTGGAGGCATATCCCGGAAGGGTCTAGAATTTCGGAAGATCTTTTTTTGCGAACAGAGCCCCCCCTTTAGGGGGGGCTCTGTTCGTTTTTGCAGAATTTCCCGGGGCGCTTCGACAGATGATCTGCTACTCGGCTCTCTCCGGAGGATGCGGCGCCAGGGATTTCATGGAAAGACCGATGTGCCGCCGCATGAGGGCCACCGCAAGATTGGGATCCTTGAGGCGAAGCGCTTCGTGAAGCTGCCGGTGTTCCTCCAGGCTGGGGTTGGTATCGAAATCGAAAAAGGACTCGTAGAATACCATGTAGACGTTGGTGCGGGAGAGAATGTTGTCGATGTACTCCTTGAGAACCACGTTGCCGCTTGCCTCCGCAATGATCTGGTGGAAGGCGACATTGATGTCCAGGTATGCCTCAATGTTCCGTTCTTTGAAGATCTTCTCCTCTTCCTGAATGGCCTCCTCCAGCCGGCAGAGCTGGAGAGGGGTAATGCGGGAGGCCGCTTTGTGCACCGCCAGGGTCTCCAGATGTTCCCGAACTTCATAGGCGTTCTCCATCTCTTCCATGCTGGGAGAGGCGAGCCGGGCGCCGCTGTTGGGAACGAGAATCACCAGTCCTTCGCTGGCAAGTTTTCGGATGGCTTCCCGCACGGGGGTGCGGCTGAGCTGCATCTCCTCCGCAAGCCCCACCTCGGGGAGTCTCTGTCCCGGCTTCAGCTCTTTCGAGATTATTTTATGGCGCAACGCATGATAGACATAGTCCGCACTGGTGGTGTAAAAGGGCATATCCTTGGGGCGGGATGTCTGCATGAGAAACAATCCCCCTTTTCTAAAAGGTGTATGGAAAAAGTGTATGGAACTTTTGAATCCATTCTATCTGTAACATTGTACTTGCTGTATCCCATTTTGTCGATCCAAAAAATCTCTTTCTCAAAAAAGCCTTTTTTTATTCTAAAGAAACCTTGTGGTGACTGGTTTTTTCTTTTCCTCGCATTTTCTTTTCAAAAGCACTCTTGACAGAAAAAGATTTTTATCGTACATATATGAATACCATGTATTCAGTGAGTACTATTTTTACTCCCAAAGATTCTAGAAAAGTATTCTTCACAAGATGGGATAAGAGGGGATTCTCCCTGGAAATACGGAGGTGTTCGGTATGGCCCAGTATAAGGATCTGCATAACAAGAGCGTCATCATTACGGGAGGTGCCAGTGGCATCGGTCTGGCCACGGCGGAGCGTTTCGCCCGGGAGGGAGCTCGGGTGGTGATCTTCGACATCAACCTTGAGGCCCTGGAGAGAGTTACTCAGGATCATCCGGAGTTTGCCGGAGCCTTGCGGGTGGATGTGAGCTCCCCTGAAGAGGTGGAGCAGGGGTTTGTTCAGGCCGAAGGTCTTGCGGGGCCTCTGGATGTGCTCGTGGCAAATGCGGGAATCAGCATTCGTTCTTCTTTTAAGGACATCTCTTGGGAGCAGTGGCGTCGGGTGATGGGAATCAACTTGGACGGAGTCTTTCTCTGTGCCCGGGAGGCGGCGAGGCGTATGATTCCCCGCCAGGAGGGGGTTATTCTTATGACCGCCTCCACCAACGGCACCGAAGGACATCCCTTGTATGCGGATTACAATGCCTCCAAGGCGGGGGTGATTCTGCTCTGCAAGACCATGGCTCTGGAGCTTGCCCCGGCTATCCGGGTGAATGCGGTCTGCCCGGGATACGTGCTTACCCCCATGCAGAAGGCGGAATATACCCCGGAGATGCTGGAGGCCACCAATCAGAAAATCCCCATGAAGCGCCATGCCGCACCGGAGGAGGTGGCGGGGCTCTTCGCCTTTCTCGCCTCTTCCGAGGCCGCCTATATTACCGGAGCGGAGATTCCTATTGACGGAGGAGAGACCGCAGGGCTGGGGTAGGGTTCGAGCAGAGAGGCACAAGTTTATAGAAAGATCAGGGAGGGCATGGTATGGATTTTGCAAAGGTTTTTGGGCTTTTCGGCAAGGTGGTGGTCATCACCGGAGCCGCTTCGGGGATCGGCAACGGGGTGGCCTCCTTTCTGCATCAGGCGGGAGCTACGGTGGTGCTGGCGGATCTGGACCGGGAGAAGGGAGAGGCTGCGGCTCGGGAGATGGGAGAGGGAGCCTTCTTTGTCCCCTGCAATGTCACCTCCGAGGGGGATTGCAGGGCCCTGGGAGAGAGGCTGAAGGAGCAATTTGGCAGTATCCACGCCCTGGTGAACTGTGCCGGAGTGATCCGTCGAAAAAACTCCGTGGATCTGGAAGAAAAGGATTGGGATATCTCCATTGATGTGAGCCTTAAGGGAACCTGGCTGGCCTCCAAACATCTTCTCCCCCTGATGATGGAAAAGGGGGGGAGCGTGGTGAATATCGGCTCCGGCTGGGGAATCAAGGGAGGCCCTAACGCGGTCTCCTACTGCGCCGCCAAGGGAGGGATCGTCAATATGACCCGGGCCATGTGTATCGATCACGGAGCCCAGAACATCCGGGTGAACTGCGTCTCTCCGGGGGATGTGGATACCCCCCTGCTGCGGAGCGAGGCGGTGCAGCTCGGCCTTGATATGGAGGAATGGCTTCGGGAGAGTGCGGACCGCCCCCTGGGACGCATCGGAACCCCCGAAGATATCGCCAAGGCGGTCTACTTTCTGGTGAGCGATCTCTCCACCTGGGTAAGCGGAGCGAATGTGGTGGTAGACGGAGGCGGCACGGCTTAGAAGCGAGTTGCTAGTGCATCATTCCCGCTTATATTGTGGCTTCAGCGGAAGCTCCCATCCAGGGGCACACCATAACGTGGAACAGCCCACTAGTTATTAGTGGCTAGTTAGAACTTTAGAAGCCCTCTTTTCAGCATGATGGTACGTCATCTGGAAATGGTCTTATCAGTGAAGGAGGAGTTTTTTCATGGCGGATCGAAAGAAGATTGTCTATCCCTACATTCCCAACTCCGTGCCGGAGGTGCAGGAGGAGATGCTCGCTTCCATTGGGGCGAAGAGCATTGACGAGTTCTACGAGTGTATTCCCGAACCCCTTCGGTTCAGGGGAAAGATGGATCTCCCGGAGCCCTTTCTCGACGAATACAGCCTGAAACGGCACATGGAGAAGATGCTCAAGAAAAACCGGGGAACCCACGAGAATCTGAGCTTTTTAGGGGGAGGATGCTGGCAGCATCACGTGCCTGCGGTGTGTGACGAGATTAACCACCGTTCGGAATTCCTCACCGCCTATGCGGGAGAGCCCTATGAGGATCACGGCCGTTTCCAGGCTCTCTTCGAATACACCAGCATGATGGGAGAGCTTCTGGAGATGGATGCGGTGAATGTCCCCACCTACGACGGCTCCCAGGCGGCGTCCACGGCACTGCGGATGGCCTGCCGGATCACAGGACGGGATACGGTGCTGGTGGCGGAAAATATCCACCCCGACCGGATGCTGGTGATCCGCAACTACTGCCACCCCGGAGTGACTCTCCGGACGGTACCCTTCTGCGAAAAAACGGGCACCCTTGATCTGGAGGCTCTTAAAAAGAGCCTTACTCCGGAGGTGGCGGGGCTCTATGTGGAAAACCCCAACTTTTTGGGGGCTCTTGAGGTGGAAGCATCAAAGATGGGGGAGTTTCTGCACTCTTCCGGGGCTCTCTTCATCGTGGGAGCGGATCCAAGCTCTTTGGGAGTTCTTGCTCCTCCGGTGCAGTACGGAGCGGATATGGTCTGCGGAGATATTCAGCCCCTGGGAATGCACATGTACGCCGGAGGGGCCCGGGCGGGGTTTATCGCCACCCGGGATGAGGAGCGCTTGGTGCAGCAGTTTCCCTCCCGCCTCTTCGGCATCGCTCCCACCACCCACAAGGAGTGGGGTTTCGGAGACGTGGCCTGGGAGCGCACCTCCTTTGCCAAACGGGAGGAAGCGGTGGAGTTTGTGGGCACCGCCTCGGCCCTCTGGGGGATTACTGCCGGGGTCTATCTGGCCCTCATGGGCCCCCAGGGGATGAAGGAGCTGGGGGAAGGGATCTTCCAGCGCTCCGCCTACCTGGCGGCGAAGATCCAGGAGCTTCCCGGTGTGAAGATCCTTTTCGAGAATACTCCCTTTTTCAAGGAGTTTCCCGTGAATTTCCAGGGCACCGGCAAGAGTGTGCAGGAGATCAACCAGGCTCTTCTGGAGCGAGGCGTTTTCGGATGCCTGGATCTCTCTCGTAAATTCCCCTCCCTGGGGGAGACGGGGCTCTTCTGCGTTACCGAGGTGCATAGCCAGGAGGACATGGATACCCTGGTGTGCCTTCTGAAGGAAATCCTGGGCTAGATCCGGGAACTTTCGAGAACACGAGAAAGGACGATTCTTCATGGGAATGAATATGCAAACTAAACTGCGGGATTTTCATCAGGCTCGGTGGGATGAGCCCATCATTTTCGAGCTTTCCACTCCGGGAGAGCGGGGGATGCTGCTTCCTCCGGTGGAAGAGGAGGTAGCCCAAAAGGGGGCGGAGGGGCTTGGAAAGATCCCCTCTTTTATGAGACGTTCCACCCCCCCCGCCCTCCCTGAAATGGGGCAGATGCGGGTGCTCAAGCACTACCTGCGGCTCTCTCAGGAGAATCTCGGGGCAGATCTCAACGTGGATGTGGGCCAGGGAACGTGTACCATGAAGTACAGCCCTAAGATCAACGAGGTGTTGGCGGCCAACCCCGCCCTTGCGGAGCTGCACCCCGGACAGGACGAATCCACTCTCCAGGGGCTTTTGGAGATGCTCTTCAAGACCGAGCACGCCCTCAAGGAAATTTCCGGAATGGACCGCTTCTCTCTCCAGGCGGGGGGAGGCTCCCACGCCATCTACGCCATCGTCTCCATCATCCGGGCCTGGGTGGATGCCACGGGGCAGAGTGATACCAAAGATGAGATTATCACCACCATCTTCTCCCACCCCTCTAATGCGGCGGCTCCGGTGATCAAGGGATTCAAGGTAATCACTATCTATCCCGATGCGGAGGGACGCCCGGATTTCGAGGCCCTCAAAGCGGCGGTGAACGAGCGCACTGCGGCGCTGCTTATCACCAACCCCGAGGATGTGGGGATCTACAACCCCCGGATCAGGGAGTTCACCGATCTGGTGCACTCCGTGGGAGGGCTCTGCAGCTATGATCAGGCGAATCTCAACGGCATCATGGGGATTACCCGGGCCAAAGAGGCGGGATTTGATCTCTGCTTCTTCAATCTGCACAAGACCTTTTCCGCTCCCCATGGCTGCGGCGGCCCCGGGGGCGGGGTTATCGGGGTTACTTCGAAGCTTGCGAAATTTCTGCCGGTTCCCCTGGTGGAGTTCGATCCCTCCAAGGAGCGCTACTACCTGAACTACGACCTCCCCGAGAGCATTGGGAAGGTGAAGGATTTTTATGGGGTGGTGCCGGTGATCCTCAAGGCCTACGCCTGGATCATGTCTCTCGGTCAGGAGGGGCTCACCGAGGCGGCCCGGGTGGCGGTACTGAACAACAACTACATGTTCCGGAAGATTATGAAGATCCCCGGAGCGGGGGCTCCCTATGCCGAGGGAGAGCACCGGGTGGAGCAAGTGCGCTATAGCTGGCAGAAGCTCAAGGAAGAGACCGGCATCGGCACCGCGGAGGTGCAGAACCGCATGTTCGATTATGGGGTGCACTACTGGACCAGTCACGAACCCTTCATCGTTCCGGAGCCCTTCACGGTGGAGCCCACGGAATCCTACTCCAAACAGGAGCTGGACGAATTTCTCGCCATTATGGAGCAGATCGTCAAGGAGGCCCACGAGGATCCGGAGATGCTGCGCCATGCCCCTCACAACAGCACCATTCATCATGTGGATCACGACTATCTGGATGATCCCGAAAAGTGGGCCATGACCTGGCGGGCCTACAAGAAAAAGTACACCGGCTACTTCGAGCCGAAAAAATAGAGAAAGCACGTTGGGGGAGGAGAACCGCATGAAACTCGGCGTTCTGGTCAATCCCGTGGCGGGGATGGGGGGAGCCGTGGGGCTCAAGGGTACCGACGGAGCGGAGGTTCTGGCGGAGGCTCGGCAGCGCGGCGCAGTTCCCCGGTCTCCCGAGAGGGCGGTCCGGGCCTTGCAAAAGCTGCTTCCCCTCCGGGAAGGCCTGGAGATTTTTACCTGTCCCGGAGCCATGGGAGAGGCGGAGCTTCGGGAGTGCGGCTTTTCTCCCCTGGTATTGGATTGCGGTTCCCCGGGAGAATCCGAAATCGGGTTTTCCCGGGAGCAGACTCTTCGGGGGGCCCGGCGTATGCAGGAGGTGGGGGTGGATCTGCTTCTCTTTGCAGGGGGAGACGGTACCGCCCGGGACATCTGCGAGGCGGTGGGGGAGTCCCTTCTGGTGCTCGGCATCCCCTCGGGGGTAAAGATTCATTCCCCGGTTTACGCCACCTCTCCGGAGTCCGCGGGGGAGCTTGGGGCAAGCTATCTTTCCGGGGCCCGGATCCCCGAAAAAACTGCCGAAGTTCGGGATATCGATGAAGAGGCTTTTCGGCAGGGAAAGGTACAGACCCGGCTCTACGGATATCTGCGGATCCCCTTCGAACGCCGGCGGGTACAGGGGCTCAAGTCCGGAAGCCCCGCCTCGGACAAGGTGGCCCAGCAGGCCATCGGGGCGGCGGTGGCAGAAGGGATGGAGCCCGAAATCTGTTACGTTCTCGGCCCCGGCACCACCACCCGGGCGGTGGCGGAGGCTCTGGGATTGGAGAAAACGCTTCTCGGGGTAGACTTGATACGGAATGGGAAGCTTCTGGGGACGGATCTGGGAGCCAAAGAGCTGGAAGCTCTGGTGCAGGATTCCCCGGTGCGGTTGGTGCTGACTCCCATCGGAGGGCAGGGGTATATTCTCGGCCGGGGAAATCAGCAGATCCGCCCAAGCCTGGTGCGCCGCTGCGGTTCCAAGGGGCTTATGGTGCTCTGCGCTCCGGAAAAACTCCGGGCTCTGGAGGGGGAACCTCTCCGGGTGGATACGGGAGATCTTGAACTGGACCGGGAGCTTGAAGGGTATATCCGGGTTCGCACGGGGTACTCCCAAGAGAGCATCTATCCCCTTAGGGCATGAAACGTGGAAGAGTTTCTTTTTTCAGACAAATCACCCCCTCCGGATCATTGACACCTTTTAAGGAATTGGATACACTATGGGGAGGGTGCTTTTTCCCCTAGGTATGTGCGGTTTTTTGGTTTTTTTGAGCAAAGGTGTCATAATTTTTGAAGGAGGTCTGTGGAATGAAAAAGAAAGTCGTTGTGGCGGTACTTTTTGGGATTTGCGGCATGTTTTTGCTGGGGAGCGGTGTCTTCGGGGCGAGCAAAATCGAGATCGGATGTGCCATCTACAAGTTTGATGACACCTTCATGACGGGAGTGCGGAATGCCATCGCCGAGGCTGCCGAGGGCAAGGCCAAGGTGGATATCGTAGACAGCCAGAACTCTCAGGCTACCCAGAACGACCGGGTGGATATGTTCATCACCAAGAGAATGAATGCTCTGGCCATCAATCCTGTGGATCGTACTGCTGCGGGGGTTATTGTGGAGAAGGCCAAAAAGGCGAATATTCCCGTGGTGTTCTTCAACAAAGAGCCTCTTCCCGAGGATATGCAGAGATGGGATAAGATTTATTACGTGGGAGCCCGGGCGGAGGAGTCCGGCACCATGTCCGGCCAGATCGTGGTGGACTATTGGAAGAGCCACCCCGAAGCAGACAAAAACGGCGACGGGGTTCTTCAGTACATCATGATCAAGGGTGAGCCGGGACATCAGGATGCAGAGCTTCGCACGGAGTTCTCCATCAAGGCTGTCACGGATGCAGGCATTCCCGTGGAGAAGCTTGCGGAGGATACGGGGTTCTGGAACCGTGTGCAGGGACAGGAAAAAATGGCAGCCTTCCTGGCGGCCCACGGCGACAATATTGAAGCGGTCTTCGCCAATAACGACGACATGGCCCTCGGAGCCATCGAGGCCCTTAAGGCGGCGGGGTACTTCAAAGATGGCAAGTTCATGCCCGTGGTGGGTGTGGATGCCACAGCTCCCGCCATTCAGGCCCTCAAAGACGGCACTCTCCTCGGCACGGTGCTCAACGATGCGGTAAATCAGGGACAGGCCACCTTCAACCTCTCCTATCTGCTGGCTCAGGGGGAGACCCCCACATCGGAAAACTCCGGGTACACCATCTCCGATGGCAAGTACGTCTGGGTGCCCTATCAGATGGTTACTCCTGAGAACGTAAAGGATTTCGAGTAATACTTTTTCAGTGAATAGACCTGGGAGGGGGGCTTAGTTCCCCTCCCTTTGCATACCCTTTCTCCAGAGACGTTCCGGAGGAAAGGAGCAGATGCGGGGGGAAGGATCTCTGATGGAAGATAACAATACCTTTGCGCTGGAAATGCGGCATATTTCGAAGGCTTTTCCCGGGGTTCAGGCTCTTCAGGATGTGAGCCTGGAGGTTCGTCCGGGAACGGTGCATGCTCTCATGGGGGAGAACGGGGCGGGAAAATCCACCCTCATGAAGTGTCTTTTTGGCCTCTACGCCATGGATGAAGGGGAGGTGCTGCTCCAGGGAGAGTCCGTCTCCATATCCAACTCCCGGGAGGCTCTGGATCTCGGAATCTCCATGATCCATCAGGAGCTGCACCCCATTCCGGATCGATCGGTGATGGAAAACGTCTGGCTCGGCCGGGCCCCCCTCAAAAAGATCGGAAAGCTGCACTTTGTGGACCACAGAGCCATGCGGGAGAAAACTCAGAAGCTCTTCGAGGATCTGAATCTGGATATCAATCCCCGGAGCCTGGTGCGGGATCTCTCGGTCTCCAAGGTGCAGTCCATGGAGATTGCCAAAGCGGTCTCCTACAACGCCCGGATCATTGCCATGGATGAGCCCTCCTCCTCCCTCACGGGGCACGAGGTGGAGCATCTTTTCGGCATTATCCGGGATCTCAAGAGCCGGGGTATCTCCATCATCTATATCTCCCACAAAATGGAGGAGATTCTCGAAATCGCGGATGATGTAACCATCATGCGGGACGGCAAAAAAGTGGGTACCTGGCCCGCGGGAGAGCTTACCACGGATCTTATCATCTCCCGGATGGTGGGGCGGGAGATGACCAACCGCTTTCCCCCAAGGAAAAATACCCCTTCCGAGGAGCCGGTGCTGGAGGTGCGGGGATATACCTCTCCCTTTCCGAAGTCCTTTCAGGAGGTTTCCTTTAGCCTGCGCCGGGGGGAAATTCTTGGAGTGGGGGGGCTTGTGGGGGCCCAGCGAACCGAAATTATGGAGGCCCTTTTCGGCCTCCGCTCCCTAGCCTCCGGGGAGGTGCTCCTTCACGGCAGTAAGGCGGATCTCTCCTCTCCCATCAAGGCGAAGGTGCATAGAATGGCTTTTCTCACGGAGGAACGCCGGGCCACGGGGATCTTTCCGGTGCTCTCGGTGCAGTTCAACCTTTTGACCGCCCACCTGGCCTCCTACGTAGGACGCGGAAAACTTCTCGACCAGCGGGCCATGCGCAAAGATGCCCGGGAGGGGATCGAAAAGCTTTCGGTGAAAACCCCCTCTCCCCGGGAGTTGATTCGCAACCTCTCCGGGGGGAATCAGCAGAAGGTGCTCCTTGCCCGGTGGCTTCTCACGGATCCGGAGATCCTTATTCTCGACGAACCTACCCGAGGCATTGATGTGGGGGCCAAGTACGAGATCTATTCCATCATGGCGGATCTTGCAAATCAGGGAAAGAGTATCATCATGATCTCTTCCGAGATGCCGGAGCTCTTCGGCATGACGGATCGTATTCTCGTGATGAGCCAGGGACGCCTTGCGGGGATTGTGAATACTTCGGAGGCCACGGAAGAAGACGTCATGCGGCTGGCCACCAAGTACGTGGCTTGATCTGACGAGGAAGGGAAAGAATTTTCATGGAAACGAAACGGACATTTATCGGATCTTCGCTGCATTTTCTTTCGCAGAACGCTATCTTCGTGGTTCTCGTGGTATTGGTGCTTCTTATCGCCGTGGTGGATCCCCGGTTTTTATCCTTTTCTATTTTGCGGGATGTGCTTATGCAGAGTTCCACCCGGGTTATCATGGCTCTTGGAGTGGCTTTCATTCTCATCACCGGAGGCGTGGATCTCTCCTCCGGGCGCATGGTGGGGTTTGCGGCGGTAATCTCCGCCTCCATGCTCCAGATTCCCGAATATGCCCGGCGGTTCTATCCGGAGCTGCCGCACCTGCCGGTGCTGCTTCCCATTATTCTGGCGGTGCTGGCCTGCATGCTCTTCGGCATGCTCAACGGAGTTATCGTGGCGAAGCTCAGCGTGCCTCCCTTTATTACCACCTTGGGCACCATGGTTATCGTTTACGGTATCAACTCCATCTACTTCGACATGGCCCCCAACAACTCCCAGCCCATCGGGGGATTGCGATCTGATTTCACAGCTCTAGGATCGGGACATCTCTTTAATATTCCGGTGATCATTATCATCGCTCTGGTGGTGGCAGTGGCGGTGTGGATCCTCTTCAACAAGACCCAGCTGGGCATGAACATGTACGCCATCGGGGGGAACCGGGAGGCCGCCATCGTCTCGGGGGTGAACGTCATCGCCACCCTCATCATTCTCTATGCCATCGCAGGGGCTCTCTACGGTACCGCAGGGGTGCTTGAGGCGGCCCGCACTGGCGGGGCCACCAATAACTACGGCAACATGTACGAGCTGGACGCCATTGCGGCCTGCGTGGTGGGGGGTGTCTCCACCACCGGAGGTGTGGGCACCGTGCCGGGAGTTCTGGCGGGGGTGCTCATCTTCGGGGTTATCAACTACGGCCTTACCTTTATCGGTATCAATCCTTACTGGCAGCTCATCGTGAAGGGGCTTATCATCGTGGCGGCGGTCTCCTTCGACATCCGCAAGTATATCGCTAAGCGGTAGGCACTTTTTCGAACTCTTCCCCCGGGGAAGTTCCAAAGCCCTTCGGTTTTTTTGAAGCCGGGGGGTTTTGTTTTGTATTGTCTTTCACGCTTTTTTGCTCTACACTTTACCGAAGAGAAGCTATGGCATGAGCAAAGGAGGAATGCGGCCATGACGATAGAAGCCTTGCTCGGGGTGGCCCGGGGAGAGCTGGAGGCGGATCTGGTGCTTCGGGGGGCTCGGATCGCCAACGTCTGTACCCTGGAGTACGAAGAGGCGGAGGTGGCCCTGTACAAGGGGTACATTGCGGGGATAGGAAAGGGATACCGGGGAAAGAGAGAAGAAAATCTCTCCGGGCTTGTGCTGGCTCCGGGATTTCTGGACGGACACTGCCACATTGAGAGCACCATGCTCACTCCTGCAGGCTTTTCAGAGCTTGGGATTCTTCGGGGCACCACCGGGGTGGCGGCGGATCCCCACGAAATCGCCAATACCTTGGGGATGAAGGGAATAGAGTTCATGTGGCGGGAGAGTCTGGACTGCCCGGTGGATATCTTCTATACCGCTCCCTCCTGCGTTCCCGCCTCCTCCTTTGAGACCCCTTTGGAGCCTCTTGATGCGGGGGTTTTGGAGGAGATGTTTGCCCGGGGGTGGTGCGACTCCCTGGGGGAGGTGATGAACTATCCCGGGGTGATTCAGGGGGATCCCGCCCTCTGGAGCAAGCTCTACGTTACCGGGAAGCGCCCTCGGTCGGGGCACGCTCCGGGCCTCCGAGGAAAAGAGCTCTGTGCCTATCTCCTCTCGGGGTGCGATTCGGATCACGAGAGCTTTACCCTGGAGGAGGGATTGGAAAAACTCCGGCGGGGGATGTGGCTCATGATCCGGGAGGGGGCTACAGAGCACAATCTTGAGGAACTCGCCCCCCTGGTGCGGGAGAATGAGACCCGATCCAGCCGTTGCATGATGGTGAGTGACGATCTTTCCGCCCGATATCTCCGAGACACCGGGCATATGGATGTGAAGATACGCCGGGCCATAGAGCTGGGAATCTCCCCCCTGGTGGCGCTGCGGATGGTGACCCTCTCACCGGCGGAGTACTTCGGCTGGAAGGATCGGGGTGCCCTTGTGCCGGGGCGTCGGGCCGATCTGGTGGCGGTGGATTCTCTGGAGAACTGCCAGGTTCAGAAGGTCTGGAAAGCGGGAGAACTGGTGGTCTCCCAAGGAAAGCTCCTTCAGGGTAGTATCCCCCGGATAGAGTTTCCCCTTCCGGAAAGCCGGGAAATTTCGGCTCCCCGGGAGGCGGATTTCCGGCTTCCGGTACCTCCGGGGGCAAAGATCCGGGTGCTTGGGCTTCGGCCGGGGCAGGTGGTGACGGAGCATCTCATCATGGAGCCCACGGTGCGGGAGGGGTGCGCCGCGGCGGATGCTTCGCGAGATCTTGCTCTTCTTGCGGTGCTGGAGAAAAACCAGGGTACCGGACGACTGGGAATCGGCTTCGTCTCCGGGCTGGGGCTGCAGGAGGGGGCGCTCTTCTCCTCGGTGGCTCACGATGCCCATAATTTTGTGGTGGCGGGGATGGATATTCCCTCCATTCTCAAGGCCTTTACATATCTTCTGGAGCAGGGGGGTGGTATCGGAGCGGTGCGGGAAGGTGCGGTTCTGGCATCTCTGGACCTCCCCGTGGGGGGCCTCATGAACCCCTCCGAAGGGGATTCGGTCATTTCGGGGCTTGAAGCGGCGGAGCGAGGGGCGGCCACTCTGGGAACCAGGCTGGATCATCCCTTTATGGCCCTGAGCTTTCTCTCCCTCTCGGTGATTCCGGAACTCAAGCTCACCGATCAGGGATACGTGGATTTGGGCCGGGGAGGGCATCAGTCTCTCTTTGTGCAGGATTAACCTATTATGCGTATTTTTTAAGGAGGAATCGTCATGGCATCATGGTTTGAAAGTCAGTTTAAGCTTAAAGAAGCCGGCAGCGACGTTAAAACCGAAATTCTCGCGGGAATTACCACCTTTATGACCATGGGGTACATTATCTTCGTCAACCCCGGCATTCTCCAGAACACCGGCATGCCCTTCGGGGCCCTTATGACCGCCACCTGTCTCGCCAGCGCTCTGGCCACCTTTCTCATGGCCTTCATGGCAAACTATCCCATCGCCCTCGCTCCGGGGATGGGGCTTAACGCTTTCTTCGCCTTCGGGGTGGTGCTCGGCATGGGTATCTCCTGGCAGGTGGCTCTGGCGGCCATCTTCATTGAGGGTATTCTCTTCATTCTGCTTACCCTCACCAAGGTTCGGGAGAGCATCGTGAACGGCATTCCCCAATCTCTCAAGATTGGTATCTCCACGGGGATCGGCCTTTTCATCGCCTTCATCGGGCTTCAGAGTGCGGGGGTTATCGTCAAGAACGATGCAGTGCTGGTGGGATTGGGAAATCTCACCTCTCCGGAGGTACTTCTCGCCTGTTTGGGCTTCTTCATCATGGTAGCTCTGGAGGTGCGCAAGATCCGAGGATCCATTCTCTGGGGAATTCTCGCCATCACTGCCATCGCCGTCTTTACCGGGGTGGCCCAGGCTCCCGAGGGTTTTGTCTCCACGCCTCCTTCGGTGATGCCCATCTTCGCCAAGATGGACTTCTCCGGCCTCGCCAACCCGAACTTCTGGATCGTAGTCTTTTCCTTCTTCTTTGTGGATTTCTTCGACACCGTGGGCACCCTGGTGGGGGTTACCAACCGGGCGGGGATGCTGGATAGCCAAGGACGCCTCCCCAGGGCTCGGCAGGCCCTCATGGCGGATGCCATCGGAACCACCGCAGGGGCTGTGCTGGGAACCTCCACGGTAACCTCCTACGTGGAGAGTGCCAGCGGGGTGGAGCAGGGAGGCCGCACGGGGCTCACCGCCCTGGTGACGGGGATTCTCTTCCTTCTGGCTCTTTTCTTCTCCCCCGTGGTGGCCATCGTTCCCGCCTGTGCCACCGCTCCCGCTCTCGTGCTGGTGGGGATCTTCATGATGGCGAGCCTCAAGGATCTCGATTTCGGAGATTGGACGGAGTTTGTCCCCGCCAGCGTGGCCATCTTCGTTATGCCCTTCAGCTACAGCATCGCCCACGGCATCGAGTTCAGCTTCATCTCCTACGTGGTGATCAAGGTTCTCGGAGGACGACATAAGGATGTAAGCCCTATCATGCTCGCTCTGGCGGTGCTCTTCGTGCTCAAGGAGATCTTCTTTTAGAATCAAAAACCAAGAAAGCTCCCGGGGGGTGGAACTCCGGGAGCTTTTCCGCAAGCTCTTTTTACGTACTGCCGGGATGTTCCCTACGGCTTTTTATCCAATTCGCCCCGCCCCTCCGGGGATGGAGACCCGATAGATGGAACACTCCCGCTCCATGTGGCGGAGATATGCCGCAGAAATCTCCTCTTCGAAGGCGGAGGCTCCTTCATTACGCACCAGAGCCACAGCACATCCTCCGAAGCCCGCCCCGGTCATCCGGGCTCCATCACAGGCGGGGTGCTGCCAGGAGCACTCCACGAGACAATCCAGCTCCCGGCAGGACACTTCGTAATCGAACTGCAGGGAGAGGTGGGAACGGTTCATGAGTCTGCCGAAGCTCTTCAGATCCCCTGCCTCCAGAACTTGGGCGGCCCTCTGGGTACGGTGATTTTCCAGAATCACATGCCGGGCCCTTCGGCGGAGAAGAGGATCCGAAAGTTTCGGCGCCAGGGGGGCGAACTCCTCCGGAGAGATCTCTCCCAGGGCCTGCCAGCTTCCCCATGCTTGCAGTTCCTGTAGCGCCTTGGCGCACTCCTCCCGGCGGAGGTTGTATTCCGAGGTGGTAAGCTCCCTGCTCTTGCGGGAATTCAGAATGAAAAGGACATGATCCTTGAGAGGCACCGGAATGGAGCGATGTTCCAGGGTCTGGGAGTTAAGAAAGAGAGCGTGTTCCGGGGTGCCCAGGGCGATGGCGCACTGATCCATAATCCCGGACTGCACCCCCATGAAGCGGTTTTCCGCCTCCTGCCCCAGCTTTGCCAACGTGAGGGCTTCCGGGGCTTCGAGAGGAAAGCCGAAGAGATCCTGCAGGATCACTCCGGTGAGCACCTCCAGAGCGGCGGAGGAGGAGAGTCCCCCCCCGGCGGGGAGATCCCCCCAGAAGAGGGCTTCGAACCCCGAGGAGGGGATATACCCGTGGTTCCGAAAGGCCCAGAGCACTCCCTTGGGGTAGTTGGCCCAGCCGTCCTCTCTCTGGTGGACCAGCTCCTCCAGGGAGAAGGTCACCGGCCCGGAGGCAGGGAAGTTCTCCGAGTAGAGCCGTACCAGAGAATCTTCCCGTACCCGGGCGGCGGCCCGGATGCCGAAGGATATGGGGGAGGGAAGCACGTATCCTCCGTGACAGTCCGTGTGTTCTCCGATAAGATTGACTCGTCCCGGAGCGGCATAGAGCCTCACCTTCGAGGCATCTCCGAACCGGGAGGCGAAACGCTGCTTCAGTTCTTCCTGCATGAATGGATCCTCCTTAGGGCTTAAGGGGTTTCTACGGTGAGCTTTCCTCATTGTACAGGGAGGAGTACCGAGTGGCTAGAGGTTCTGTTATGCCCGGCCAGATCAAGGCAAAGCGAGCGGTGAAGGGATGCAGACCTGTGATGAGAAAGGGGCCTGGAGAGGATGAAACACGATGACGTTATCAGCTCTCTTGTACGATCTCTGGTAGCCTGGGGAATGCGGCATGATCTGGGGGAGGAGGAGGATTATATCCCCCTCTGTAACACCTTCTTCGGCATGTTGGGGGTGGAGGAGCCCTCGGGGGAGGCGAAGCCGCTCCAAAGCTCCGAAGAGGTTCTCTCTCTTTTGAAAGAAATGACTTCGCTTCTTCGGGAGCGGGGGCATCCCTGGGGGGATATGGAAGAAGAGAAGTTTGTCAGCCGTATCATGGGGGTGCTCACACCCCGAAACGCCGAGGTGAACCGTCGTTTTCGGGAGGCGGAAGCCCAAGAAGGGGCTCAAGAGGCGGTGGACTGGTTCTACCGAATCTCCTCCAATTCCCTCTACATTCGTCACGATCTGGTGGCCCGAAATCTGCACTGGCAGGTTCCCTCCACCTACGGCACCGTGCAGATCACCATCAACTGCTCCAAACCCGAAAAGGATCCCCGGGATATCCGGGCTGCCCGGGAGAGGGGAAGCTCCTCCTACCCCCTCTGTCTTCTCTGTGTGGAAAATGCGGGCTACTGGGGGCATCCGGGGCATCCCGAGCGGAGCAACCACAGGCTTCTTGCTCTGGAGATAGACGGGGAGCCCTGGTATCTTCAGTTCTCCCCCTACGTCTACTACCATCAGCACAGCATTCTTCTCTCCCGGGAGCATCGCCCCATGGCCATCACGGATCGCAGTATTCCCAGAATCTGCGCCTTTCTGGAGCGATTTCCTCATATGTTCCTCGGCTCCAACGGGGATCTTCCCATCGTGGGGGGCTCCATTCTCGGACACGATCACTTTCAGGGGGGTACCTGGCACTTCCCCGTGGAGGATGCCTCGGTCTGGGGGAGGGCCCGGCATGGATCGGTCACTCTGGAGCTTCTGCGGTGGCCCCTCTCGATTATCCGCCTGCGGAGCGAGAACCCCCGGAGGCTGGAGGAGCTTGGGTGGCAGCTCATTCAGCTCTGGCGGGGGTATGAAGATCGTGAACGCCAGATCCTTCCCTTCACCGAGAATCCCCAGGGACGAGAGGAGCACAGCACCGTAACCCTCATAGGGCGCCGCCGGGAAAAGGCCTGGGAGGTGGATCTGGTGCTTCGGAACAACCGCACCACTTCGGAGCGTCCCGAAGGGCTCTTTCACGTGCATCCCCGGCGGCATCACATCAAGAAAGAAAACATCGGCCTCATCGAGGTGATGGGGCTGGCGGTGCTTCCGGGAAGGCTCAAAGGCGAGCTGGAGCAGCTTCGGGAGGTTCTTGAGGGAAGCCGAAAGAGAGAGGATCTTCCGGAGAACTTCCCCCATCTGGCATGGCTGGAATCGTTGCAGAAAGAGTTCCCCGCTCCCCTCGAACCCTCTCGGGGGGAGGAGCTGCTGCGCCGCCGCTGTGGCGAGATCTTCTGCCAGGGATTGGAGGATTGCGGGGTCTTTCCCGACACTCCTTCGGGGCGTCGGGGGATGAAGCGTTTTCTTGAGAGGACGGCGGAACAATGCTCTCTTCCGGGAAAGCTTCTGGAGCTGGAATAGTCTTCGGGAAATAGCCGAAGAGAACCGGCGTCCCCCCCAGGAGAGCCTTGGGGAGAGGCCGGAAGAAGGAGGTGTTTTGTATGAAAAGCCGAAGCAGTGCGGTGCTTTTTGTTGTTATGGGATTTTTGCTCGGAGGGCTTCTCTTCCATGCTCTTCCGGGTTACGCTGCAGAAGAGCCGGGTATTCGATGGAATGAGGATCGGATCGTCGCTCTGGGACAGGCTGTGGCGCCTTCCGGGGCGGCCTCTTCCGGAAGTGCCCGGCTTCTCGCCCGGCGGGGAGCGGTGATGGACCTTCAGCGCAATCTTCTGGAGTACGTTCAGGGGGTGCGGGTGGATGCGAAAACCACCATGGAAAACTACATGGCCCACGACGAGGTGCGCACCTCGGTGGAAGGCACCATCAAGGGGGTGGAGATCTGGCGAAGCTCCTGGGATGGGGAGATCTACAGCGTCTGGGGAGGCTTCTCCCTGCAGAAGGTTCGCCAATCCGGAGCCTCCCGCATTCCCGGCCTCGCCACCCGAAGCGTCCCCTCCTACGAGGGGAAAGGATATTCTTCTCTGGTGCTCGATCTGGGGGATATCCCCTTTGAGCCCTCCCTGGTGATCTCCCTGCGCTCCGCCTCGGGCAAGAAGATCTACGGTCCGGAGTTTGTGGATGAGGCCTCCTTCGTGGAGAAGGGTATGTGTCGCTATGAGGAGCATGCGGGCTCTTGGAAGGGCAGCTTCCTCCCCTCTTTCCTGAAGGGCACCCCCGCCTGGGCGGAGGAAAACGCCCTGGTGATCTCTCAGGATGTCCGTATGAACGAGGCGGGGGAGATCGTTATTCCTGACGAGGCGGCGGAGGTGATTGAGCGAAACTCCTTTGATTTCCGTATCCCCTGTGAGGTGACGGTGATTACCAAAACCGCAGCCCTTCGAGGATTTCTGAATTCCTTCTTCGTCCTCCGTAAGGCTCCGGGGCTCTCCTCTCCGGAAAGACCATGAACTTTCCCCGGCACATCTGCCCCCTCTGGGGGATTGTGCTGCTGGGGTTCTGCCTGACCTGGGGGGGGTATGTGGGCATGCACCCTCCCCGGATGGTGGAGGAGCTGGAGCGGGATTTTCTGGATATCTACAGCCAGGCCCTTCGCCCTTCCCGGGGGGATTGGCCCGTGGTGCTGGTGCTTGCCCGGGAGCCCTCGTTTCGTAAGCTTGGCGCCTGGCCCTGGTCCCGCAAGATTCATGGCAGCATGGTGAACCTTCTTGGTAATGCCCGGACCATCGTGCTGGATCTCATCTTTCCCGAGAGCCGAAGCTCCGAGGAAGATCGTTTTCTGGCGGAGGCGGTGAAACGGCACGGCAACTGTGTGGTGGGGGCTCATCTGGTGAAAGAAGGAGAGGAAGAAAGGCTGGTGCTCCCCTATCCGGAGCTTGCGGCGAGTGCCCGGCATCTGGGGATCACCAACGTGGTCCCCGATCTGGACGGGCTCTACCGTTTTCAGCTCCCTCTCTGGGGGTATGGCAAGGGGAGCCTCCCCTCCATCTCCCTGGCGGCGGCCCTGGCAGATTCCGGAAGCTCTCTCGGGGTGCGCCAGGATCCCCGAGGAACCACTCTGCTCCTGGGAGAGCGCCCCCTGCCTCTGGAGCCCTTTGGAGGGCTCTGGATCACCCCCTGGGATTACGAAGAATACCCCGTCGTCGAATACGTGGAGGTGCTGGAGGGGAAGATCCCCTGGAGCACCTTTGAGGATGCTCTGGTGATGGTGGGGGTCGACGTGGCGGGGGCCATGGTGCAGGACATGGTTCCAGTGCCCTGGAAGACCGGAGCCCGCACCATCCCCGGGGTCGCTTTTGTGGCTCTGGGAACGGAGAGTTTTCTCTCCGGAACTCCTCCGAGAACCCTCTCCCGAAGAGAAATTCTTCTTTGGACCCTTCTCTTTGGTCTCTTGGGAGCTCTGGGGGGGCTCCTGGGCAATCCTCGCTGGAGCTGGATTTTTTTCGGAGCTCTCGGCATGGGAATTCTCGGAATCTCCTGGTTCCTCTGGAGCTCTTCCGGGCTCTGGCTCCCTCCGGTGGTTTCCCTTTTGACCCTCGTTCTTGCCTACTTTGGAGCCCTCTTCATCCGGCTGCTGGGGCTCTACCGTTCCGTGCGCCTGGGGAGCTTCTACTCGGAAATTCTTGCCTCCCTCACGGAACAGGAGAAGAAAAACTGGCACAGCCCGGGGGCCTATCTTCAGCAGATATGGCCGAAAATTCAGGAGACCACATCCATCACCCTTTTGAAACGGCATGCCCCTCGAAAAAGCATGGAACAGCTCCTCGCCCGGGGGGCGGAGCGTCTCGCTCAGGAAGATGGAACCTGGCTTCTCAAGGTCCCCTCTACCCCCCTCCCCTATCGCCTCTTTATTCAGCCCCCCTCGGGGTGGGGAGGGCTGGTGGAGCTGGGGTGGAAGCACCGGGTCTCCCGGGAGGATCTTCAGAGCGCCGTGGCGGTGGTGCTCTCGGTCTCCTGGTTCGGAGTGGCTCTCAAGCGTGAAGCCCAGCGGCTTCGGGCCTTTGAAGGCACCATCAAGGCGGTGGTGGCGGCGGTGGATGCCAAGGATACCGAGACCCGGGGGCATTCGGATCGGGTGGCTCTCCTCTCCCGAGCTCTCGGAGAAGCCTTGAACCTTGCTCCGGAGTTTCTGGAGGAGCTCTATTTCGGGGCCCTGCTTCATGATGTGGGGAAGATCGGCATTCCCGATGCCATTCTTCAGAAGCCGGACAAGCTCTGTTACGAGGAGTTCGAAGCCATCAAGGAGCATCCCCTTCTGGGGAAGGGAATCATGGAGGCGGTGGCACTTCCTGAGGTGGCGGTGCAGGGAATACTGGAACATCACGAACGGCTGGACGGTACCGGGTATCCCCAGGGGCTCAAGGGGGAGGAGATCAGCCTGGCGGGGCGGATCATCGCCGTGGCAGACGCCTTCGATGCCCTCTCCAGCCGACGAACCTACAAAGAGCGCTGGACTGTAGAGCGTATTTTTGCCTACTTCCGGGAAGAACGGGGTACCCGGTATGATCCGAAGGTGGTGGATGCGCTCCTCTCTCTGGGGAAAGCCTGGTATGCCTCTCAGGAGCTTCCGGAGTCCCGGCCTGGGGATCTTCCCGAAGAAAAAGTATAAAAAGTAAGGAGTTTGGTGATCATGAATCTATCTGACCTGATGCGGTCTCCTGAAGGGGATCTTTTCTATACCCGAAAGGATCCCAAGGACCCCCGAATGGGGGAGCTTGTGCGCCCCCTGGGGGGGGCGGCTCTTGATGCGGCTCTTCCCCAAGCGGATCTTGTCTTTGTGGGAGTTCCCGAGGATAGGGGCATAGCGGCCAATCGGGGACGCCCGGGAGCTGCTGAGGGGCCTCATGCGTTGCGCCGACTCTTCTACCGCATGACTCCCGGTTTCAACCCGGATATTGCGGATCTTATCATGGTGGATGCGGGGGATATCCGCGTAGCGGGGTGCACTCTTGAGGAGGTACACCAGAGGCTGCGAAGCGCGGTGGCCAAGATCGCCGCTGCGGGGGCTCTTCCGGTGGTTTTCGGAGGGGGGCACGATCTCTCTTTTCCCGGCCTTGCGGGGCTGGTGGAGGGGCTTTCGCTGGAGAGCTCCCGTCTTGGAGTGATCAATGTGGATAGCCATTTGGACGTGCGGGATCTCTCTCAAGGGATCACCAGCGGCACCCCCTTCTACCGAGCCCTTACGGAGCTTCCCCGCCAGGCCCTGCTAGGACGCTCCTTTGTGGAATACAGCGTTCAGGAACCCTACAACTCCCCGGTGTATTATCAATGGGTTCGAGAGCAGGGAGCCACGGTGATGACCTACAAAGCCGTTTCCGGAAGGCCCATGGAAATGTTCTTGCAGGCTCTTCGCATAGCAGGAGAGCAGACCCGAGCCATAGGGGTTTCCGTGGATATCGACGCGGCGAGCAATCACGATGCTCCCGGAGCCTCTTCCAGCAATCCCAGCGGACTCTCCGCAGAGGATCTGGAAAAGATCGCCTACCTTGCGGGGCGTACCGAAAAGGTGCGTTATCTGGATATTATGGAGCTTTCTCCCCCCCTGGATCAGGATGGCCGTACCGCCTCTCTCTGCGCCTCGGTGCTCTTTTGGTTTCTTAAAGGATTCTGCGAACGCCGATAAGAGGTAGAAGGCAGGAAAAGATCCGGGCCTTCAAGACTTTGCTCACCGCCACGGCGATGAGCACCACCGCGGGAAGGTTCTCCAGTCCCCGGCCAGACTTCACGAAGAACATCCCCGTTCAGGCCAGGGAAAAGACGATCCCCCAGCTTACATTCGGGGGCTTCAGATAAGAGGTGCGCATATCTTTCAGCAGGATATTCCAGAAGACGATCCAGGATTTCATGCGATCCTCCCCTCCCGTCTCTCCCCGTACCCCAAAAAACATGGAAAACATGTGGGCTTGTTTCCGATTGTTCCTATGAAAAAGTGGCGAAGGTGCTACCATCTTCCTGTGATTTATGTGAAAGGAGATGAGGTCATGTATCGGCACGCCATGGCAAGGCTGGAAGCGTGGAAGGAAAATCCCGGAAGAAAACCCCTGATTATCCGAGGAGCCCGGCAGGTGGGGAAAACCTGGCTCATGACGGAGGGTTTGAAGGAGAAATGTAGCCCGTTATCTCTCTTTACCACATCCTGACATCAGAGGAGGGAGGATCGTTCCCATGGCTATACATGCGGACGATCACGCACTCCAAGTTCTTCTTTGAGGGCGGATTGCAGGAGCTGAGAAAAATTCACCTCCTGCTCTTTTGCAAGCTCATCAAGCCATGCGGGGATGGTGAGTGTTTTCTTCACGGCCTTGTTGCTCCAGGCTCTCCGTACCGGCGGCATAATCGCTACCACCAGTTGTTTGAATCCCCCTTCCGGAGATGTCACTTCTCCAAGCGGCGTGGGGTGAGGAACTTCCTCGTTATTCTTTTCCGCATGATAGAGACAGTCTTCAAGTACGTATTTTGCCTGCTCCACCGCTTCTTCCACGGTATCGCCGGCGGTAAAGCAGTTGTCCCTGTCTGGGAAACGAACCTCGAATCCCCCGCCATCATCGTCGTCGCAGGGAATGAAGATCGCCGGATAGGCATAGCGGTCGGGATACTTCGTCAAGGTAATTCCTCCTTTCAGCGTTTCAGAGGAGCTCTCATCGCCCCCTTTGTGAAAACGTCGAAAATATGTGGATTTCAGAAAAGGCTTGGAATTACTTCAGTCCCAGCCTTTTTTTGATGCTCTCCTGCAAACCCTTCTTGAGTTTTTGCGGAATGGGGAATCCTTGTTCCCCTTCTTTCGAGGCGAAATAATGGCTTCCCTTACCTCGTGCCTTTGAGACCGTCCACCCGAGTCCTTCCGCTATTTTTCGGAACTCTTCCTGGGTGTAGCTCTTGTTTGCCGGGTATTTCTTCTCTCCCAATATTGCCACCTCATTCCCGAGAAGGAGCATATCATACGTGCTTTACACGTGTCAATTAGGAGTTCCCAAGACGGGAGAGGCGATGATGTTGGTTTTGGATGTAGGGGGGAGGTAGAAGAACAGAAGGTAGATGCTGCATGCCGGGGGTGGATATGTTATGGTATCATTCAGGTTGTGAAATTTTTCTGCCATCCTCTACGAACAGTTTGCCGAAGCGGATCAGCTTGAAGCTGCCATCAAAGAGGAATTTGGAGGTTCTGGGGTATGGAGAAAGGAAAATGTCATGACCAACACCGATGAAATACGTTGGCAACAACGATTTGATACTTTCCAGAAGGCCTTTCTCTTGCTGCAGGAGGCCCTGGAGGATAGCCCCATCCATGAATACTCCAAATTGGAACAGGAAGGTATCATCCAGCGCTTTGAGTACACCTTCGAGCTGGCGTGGAAAACCCTCAAGGACAAACTCTTTTACGAAGGCTACGACGAGAAAACCCCCCGGGGGGTGATCCGCAGAGCCTTTGAGGTGGGCTTTATCTCCGAGGAAGATACGGAAATCTGGCTCGACTCTTTAAGCAAGCGAAATATATTCAGCTATACCTACGATGAAGGTGCCCTCCGGAAGGCTCTGGAGGCGATCCGGGACAGCTACTACCCGGTCATCAGACAAGTGTATCAAGCCCTGAAGACGGAGATGAGCTTTACGTGATAGAGGGACTGAAAGACAAACACCACAAGGGGATCATCACTATCCTTTTCCTTCCGGATGCCCTCTGCGAGGCCCTCAGGAAAATCACTCGCACCGAATCCCCCAGTCTGATTTCACGGTGGTGGAGAATCGAAAGAACAGGCATCCTGACAACGAAGGTCTTCATCGCAGATCAAACCCCGTATCACGAAGATCCATGAGCGTCTGGAGGTCGTAGCGCTGGAGTAAAGGTGTGTTCCCTTGCTGGAGATAGTATGCTGCGAGAGGATTCTCTTCGGCCTTAGAAATTTCTATGACCATGTCCATGGCCTCCGGCCCTCCACCTCTTCCTGCTTTGCCCTGCCACAAAATACATGGGAAATATGTGAGTCTGAAGCCAATTTTTCCTATGAAAAAGTGGTAGATATGGTATTATCTTCCTGCGTTTTATGTGAGAGGAGATGAGGTCATGTATCGGCATGCCATGTCAAAACTGCAAACATGGAAGGAAAATCCCAGAAGAAAGCCCCTGATTCTCCGAGGAGCCCGGCAGGTGGGGAAAACCTGGCTCATGAAGGAGTTCGGAAGACGCCACTATCCCAAAGTAGCCTATATCTCCTGTGATAACAATGAGCGCATGCGAAGGCTCTTCGAAGGGGATATCTCCATGGAGCATCTTCTTCTGGGGCTCAAAATAGAATCCGGGGTGGATATCCACCCCCAGGATACCCTCCTTATCTTCGACGAAGTGCAGGAAATTCCCAAGGTGCTCACATCCCTCAAATATTTCAACGAGAATGCCCCGGAGTATGCAGTGCTCGCCGCAGGCTCCATGCTTGGGGTGGCACTGCATGAGGGAACCTCTTTTCCTGTGGGAAAGGTGGATTTTCTCGATCTTTACCCCCTGAGCTTTACGGAATATCTCCGGGCTACGGAAAATGAAGAACTCTACGAACTCTTGAGGCAAGGGCATTGGAAGATGATGGCTCCCTTTCGGAACCGCTATGTGGATCTGCTGCGGCAGTATTATTTTGTGGGGGGGATGCCCGAGGCGGTACTCTCCTTTCTGGAACAAAAAAATCTGGAGGCCCCCCGGGAGGTGCAGCTTCGGCTTCTTGAGAGCTATGAGCAGGACTTTTCCAAGCACGCCCCCCTGGAAACCGTTCCCCGGCTCCGGATGCTCTGGAACTCCATGCCTGCCCAGCTTGCCCGGGAAAAGCGCAAGTTCCTCTACGGGCTCATCCAGAAGGGGGCCCGGGCCCGGGAGTTTGAGGTGGCTCTGCAGTGGCTTTTGGATTGCGGCCTGCTGCATCGTGTCTATCGGGTTACCAAACCCGGCATTCCCCTGAAGGCCTATCAGGATATCGGGGCTTTCAAGCTTTTTCTCCTGGATGTGGGGCTTCTCGCTGCCATGGGAGATCTGGACTCCCGATCCATCCTTGAGGGAAACCGTATTTTTTCGGAGTTCAAAGGAGCTTTGGCGGAGCAGTACGTCTGTCAGCAGCTGGTGAGTGACTGCGGTGCGGTGCCCTTCTACTGGACCGCTCACAACGGGGTGGGGGAGATTGATTTTCTCCTGCAGCATAAGGGGAACCTTCTTCCTCTGGAGGTGAAGGCGGAGGAGAATCTTCGGGCGAAAAGCCTGCGGGTTTTTTGCGAAAAATATGAGCCCCTTCGGGCCCTCCGAATCTCCATGTCCGACTACAGAGAAGAGAGCTGGATGACCAATCTCCCCCTCTATGCGGTAAGCCTGGCTTTGGAGGTGTAGGGGAAGGAGGGGAGTAGATGCTGCATGCCGGGGGTGGAAAAGTCGGCGTTCTGTTTCATGACGAAAATTTCTGGCTGACCCAGAAGGCGTTGGCCGAGTTATTTAATGTAAAAGTGCCGGCGATCAGCAGGCATCTGAAAAACATCTTTCTCTCCGGGGAGCTGGACGAAGACTCAGTTGTTTCCATTTTGGAAAGAACTGCCGCTGACGGCAAGAACTACAGAACAAAATATTACAATCTCGATGCCATCATTGCGGTGGGGTACCGGGTCAACAGCTATCAGGCCACCCAGTTTCGTATCTGGGCCACCAAAACCCTGAAGGAGTTTTTCGCCACGGTTCAGAAAAAACTTCACTGGGCCATAATCGGGAAAACTGCCGCTGAAATCATCTATGACTCGGCGAAGGCCGAAAAAATGCATATGGGGCTCACAAGTTGGAAGCACGGGCCTGACGGAAAAATCCTGAAATCCGATGTCTCCGTTGCCAAAAACTATTTGAGCGAGGCTCATATCAAAGAGTTGAACCGGATTGTGGCGGCCTACCTTGATCTTGCGGAAAATCGGGCGGAACGACAGATTGTTATGAAAATGAAAGACTGGTTGCAGTTTTTGAACAGTTTTCTGGAGCTTTCCAACTACCCGATCCTTCAGGATAAGGGCAGGGTGAGCGCCCTGGAGGCAAAGCTGAAGGCCGAGCAGGAATACGAGGCCTATAGAAAGAGACAGGATCGGGAGTTTGTTTCGGACTTCGACCGGGAGATAGGGCGCATTCGAGATGCTCAGGGGGAAGATCATGCATAAAACCTCAGAGACCACCTTAGAACAAACCGTCCTGGAATGGTTTGCATCATTGGGTTGGCAGACCGCCTTCGGCCCGGATATCAGCCCCGAGGGCCCTGCTTGCGAACGTGGGAGGTACGATCAGGTTGTTCTGCCTGGCAGACTTCAGGCTACACTTGAGAACATTAACCCGAACATCCCCCCGGATGCCATTTGCGAGGCCCTCAGGAAAATCACCCGCACCGAATCACCCAGCCTGATTTCACGGTGGTGGAGAATCGAAAGAACAGGCATCCTGACAACGAAGGCCTTCATCGCAGATCAAACCCCGTATCACGAAGATCCATGAGCGTCTGGAGGTCGTAGCGCTGGAGTAACGGTGTGTTCCCTTGCTGGAGATAGTATGCTGCGAGAGGATTCTCCTCGGCCTTAGAAATTTCTATGACCATGTCCATGGCCTCCAGGCTGTGGGTGGTTGCCACAATTTGAACCTCCGCAGTTCGGGCCGCCAGAAAAAGCTGTTGCAAAACCTTGGGAAGTATCTGGGGATGAATGCCCGCCTCCAGTTCATCCACCAGGAGAATTCCCCCTCGCGAGCGTACCAGAGCCAGAGCCAGTACCGCCACCCGCCGCATGCCGTCTCCAAAGGAGGCCAGATCCACCACACCTCGTTGTTTGTGAGAAACCCGTACCCCCTCACGCCCCCCGGGAGCACTGACATCCAATCCTTCAATGTCGGGATCAAAGAGTTGAAGAAGCTCTAGAGCGAGTTTCTTCTCTCCCATGTCAATGACCTTGCTGAGATGTTCCACCAAATTTCGGGTGGAGCGATGGGTGGCGGAGGTGACTGCGAAGCATTTGTGAAAAGTCACCCCCCTGCCGAACTGGGCTGGAATTTCCCGGCGGAATTCCATGGTATGTGGAGCAAGGTCGTTTACCCTCGCTTCAATACGCAGCATAAGGCTTTCGCTGGCCTGGCTATCCCAGTTGAGGGATGCCATTCCTCGGGCTCGGAGAATGCGCTGCTCCTTCTGGAGGATGCCGGAAATTTCCAGGGGTGCGGTTTCTTTTGGGCTCTCTTCAGCGTGGAGAGGAGTTGAAGATGGGAAGAGAGACCAGAGGCCATCTTCAAGGAAGATGTCCATGTCCCGCAGTCGGGCTACCTGAATCCAGCCTGCGGGGTCAAGGGGGCGCAGCAAAAGGGCCAGAGCCTCTAAGATACTGGTTTTCCCCGTATTATTGGCTCCCAGAACAACATTTACGGGGGTCAGATCCTTCAGGGTGATATCCTGAAGACCTCGGAACGCCTGAATGTGAAAGTCTGTGAGAATCATGGGGACGCCTCTTTCCTTGCGGTGGTTTGTTTTTGAAAAACAACAGATCTATCGCAGAAAATAGTACCACGGATTTGTGGTTTTTTCGTTTCCTCTTACTGCGGGATCTTCCGTATTTCGGTATACTACTCAAGCATGATTGTGGAAAATACCGCAACGAGCCTCTCCGGGGTGCTGCCGGGGAAAGGACGGGAAGATGTCTCAGATTCTGGAAGTTCTTGTGCAGCGGAAGAGCGTGCGGACCTTTAAGGATAAGCCTGTGGGGGAGGAGATGGTGCAGCTTCTTCTCCGGGCCGGGGAGTGTGCTCCCTCCTGGGGGGATGGCAGGCCCTGGCACTTTGTGGTTCTTGAGGATAGAAAGATCATCACCCGCATACCGGAGTTCCATCCGGAGAGTGCGGTGCTTCTCAAGTGCCCTCTTGCCATTGCCCTCTTCGGAGAGCCTCAGAAGGAGGGTTTTCCCGGAAGCTGGCCTCTGGACTGTGCGGTGGCCATGCAGAATATGCTTCTTCAGGCCCAGGCTCTCTCTCTGGGGGCGGTCTGGCTGGGGATCTATCCTCATGAGCGGCGGATGCACGCTCTGGAGGCTCTTCTGGAGGTGCCTCCCCATATCCGGGCCTTCGGGGTGGCGGCGGTGGGGCACCCTGCGGAAAAGCTTCCTCTTCGGGAGGAGCGTTTCGATCCCTCCCGGGTGCATTATGGATCGTGGCAGGGTAGCCGGGGAAAATCTGAAAAGCCCAAAGAGTGCGAAGATAGATCGGAACATTGCGGGGGAGAAGAAGGGAGAGATGACCATGCCTGAATATGGAGGAACGCCCCTGGTTTCCATGCAGGGAATTACCAAGAGCTTCTACGGGGTTTTTGCCAATAAGAAGGTGGATTTCGACGTCTTCGCCGGGGAGATTCATACCCTTCTGGGGGAAAACGGCGCAGGAAAGAGTACCCTCATGAACGTTTTAAGCGGCCTCTACCGTCCCGAAGAGGGATCCATCCAGGTGGAGGGGGCGCTTCGGGAGTTTCGATCCCCCCGGGATGCCATCGCGGGAGGGGTGGGGATGGTGCATCAGCACTTCATGCTCGTGCCGGTGCAGTCGGTGTGGGAGAACATGATCCTGGGGCGGAAGGATATGCCCCTGAGGCTTCCCCGAAAGAAGATTATTCACGAGGTGGAGGAACTCTCCCGGCGCTACGGTCTGGAGGTGGACCCCGAGGCGAAGATCTGGCAGCTCTCCATCGGAGAGCAGCAGCGGGTGGAGATCCTTCGGGCTCTCTACCGGGGGGCCCGGCTTCTGGTGCTGGATGAACCCACTGCGGTGCTCACCCCTCAGGAGGCCAAGAGTCTCTTCGGGGTGATGCGCCGCATGGCCAGTGAGGGGCACGGGCTGGTCTTTATCTCTCACAAGCTGGATGAGGTGATGGAGATCTCTGATCGGGTGACCATCCTCCGGAAGGGGGAGAAGATCGGGGTTTTCGATACCGCCTCCATGACCCGGGAATCCCTGGCGGAGAAGATGGTGGGGCGTACTGTGGTTCCCACGGTGAATCCCGGAGGCAAAAAGTCCGGCCAGGTGGTCTACGCCTGCGAGGATCTTCGGGTTATGGGAGATCGGGGTGTGGAGAAGGTGAAGGGGCTCTCTCTGGAGCTTTGCAAGGGGGAAATCTTCGGCTTGGCGGGAATTTCCGGCAACGGCCAGACCGAGCTTTGCGAGGCCCTGGCGGGGATGCGCCCTCTTCTTTCGGGGGAGCTGCAGATCGAGGGAAAACCCTTACATAAGCCCTCTCCCCGAGAAATTCTCAAGGCGGGGGTGGCCTTTATTCCTGCGGATCGCCGGGGGGTGGGGCTGGTGCCCTCCATGAACCTTCGGGAGAATGTGGCTCTGCGCAAATACTGGCGTCGGGAATACGAAAAATGGTGGGGCTGTCTGGATTGGGAGGGGATCGCAGGAAAAACCGGGGAGATCGTGGGGGGGTACAATGTGCAGATCCCTAGGCTTGGCATCCCTGTGCGTTCCCTTTCCGGGGGGAATCTGCAAAAGCTCATGCTGGGGCGGGAGATGATCGACAAGCCCCAAGTGATCATAGCCTTTCAGCCCACCTGGGGGCTCGACGTGGGGGCCACCCAGTACGTGCGGCGGCAGCTGGTGGAGGCCCGGGAGCGGGGGGCGGCGGTGCTCCTGGTCTCGGAGGATCTGGAAGAGATCATGGCCCTCAGCGATCGGATAGGCATTATCTTCGGAGGGGAAATCATGGGAATTCTCCCCGGAGGAGAGCATGTGGAGGAGGAGCGACTGGGGCTTCTCATGGCGGGCTCCCGGCTGGAAGATCTCGAAAGGGGGAAGAACTGATCATGTGGGTACTGCGTCTGAAAAAGCGGGTGGATCCCCCCCGGTGGCTCGAAGTTGCCATCCCCCTGGCGGGGGTCCTTGGAGCCTTGATCTTTTCGGGGATTCTTCTGGCCTTTCTCGGGGTCTCTCCTCTGGAGGCCTATACTTCCATGGTTCGGGGGGCTCTGGGAGATTGGTACGGCATCAGCGAAACCCTGGTAAAGGCGGTGCCTCTCGCCCTCTGCGGCCTTGCGGTGACACTGGCCTTCAAGATGAAGGTCTGGAATATCGGGGCGGAGGGGCAGTTTTATCTCGGCTGTATCGCCACCGCTGCGGCGGTGCGCTATTTTCCTGTGGAAAATGGTTTTATCATGTTCCTTATCATGTTCTTCTGTGCCGTTCTGGCGGGGGGGCTTTGGGGGGCGGTGCCGGGGTTTCTCAAGGGCCGATGGAGCGTAAACGAGATTATCACCACCCTCATGCTCAACTATGTGGCTCTGCATCTGGCGGATTACTTCGTCTACGGCCCCTGGCGAGATCCCGCATCTCTGGGCTTTCCCATGACCGCCCCCTTTCATGAGGCCGCCCGGCTCTCTCAGTTCTTCGACAGCCGCCTTCACTCGGGGATCTTTATCGCCCTTCTTGCGGCGGTGGTGCTGCGCTTTATTTTTAAATGGACCAAGTGGGGGTTCGAGGTTCGGGTGGTGGGGCAGAATCCCCGGGGGGCCCACTATGCGGGAATTCCCTACCTTCGCAATCTTGTGCTGGTGATGTTTCTCTCGGGAGCTCTGGCGGGGCTGGCGGGGATGTGTGAGATCGCGGGGCTCCAGGGGCGGTTGCAGCACGCCGCTTCTTCCGGGTACGGCTATACCGCCATCATCGTGGCCTGGCTGGCCCGTTTGAACTCCCTGGCGGTGCTGTTAGTGGCATTTCTCATGGGGGTAATCCTCGTGGGGGGAGATACCCTTCAGGTGGTGATGGGGCTTCCTCTGGCGAGCACCCAGATCATTCAGGGAGCTATTCTCTTTTTTGTTCTGGGAGGGGAGTTCTTCCGGTACTATAGCGTTTCTCTTCATAAAAAGGAGGCGGAGTAGCCATGGAAATTATTATTCCCATTCTCGCTGCGGCGGTGCGGAGCGGCACCCCCATTCTCTACGCCACTCTGGGAGAGATCATCACCGAAAAGGCGGGGGTTATGAATCTGGGGCTGGAGGGAATTATGCTCATGGGGGCTCTGGGGGGGTTCTGGGTGAACTATATGGGATACTCCCCCTGGTTGGCCATCCTCTTCGCCTTCGGTGTGGGAGCCCTCATGGGGTTGGTGCACGCTTTTCTCTGCGTTACGTTGCGCACCAATCAGGTGGTGAGCGGCCTGGCCCTTACCATGTTCGGCACCGGGGCGAGTTCCCTCCTGGGGCGGGGGTTCATCGGAGAGACCATTCCGGGCATCCAGGCTTTGCCCATACCCATGCTTTCGGAGATTCCCTGGATAGGCCCCATCTTTTTTAAGCATGATCCTCTGGTCTATATGGCCTACATTCTGGTGGGAGTGCTCTGCTGGTTCCTCTACCGTTCCCGGCCGGGGCTGCATCTTCGGGCGGTGGGGGAGTCTCCCCAGGTGGTGGATGCTTCGGGGATATCCGCTCTTAAGCTTCGTTACTTCTACACCATTGTGGGGGCGGGGATCGTGGCCATCGGGGGGGCCTATCTTTCGGTGGTCTATAACAAACTCTGGGGAGATATGATGACCGCCGGCCGGGGATGGATTGCGGTGGCCCTGGTGATCTTCGCCATCTGGAACCCCCTTCGGGCGGCCTTCGGAGCCTACCTCTTCGGAGGGGTGGAGGCCATGCAGCTCCGGATGCAGGCGGGAGGAACGGGGATTTCGGCGCCTCTGCTGCTGATGCTTCCCTATCTTTTCACCATTGGGGTGCTGGTCTTTATCTCTATCCGAAAGGGGCGGGGGATCCTCCTCGGGGCCCCCGCAGCCCTGGGAGAGCCCTACTACCGGGAGGAGCGGGAGTGACCTATTGAACTCCTGCGGTTGTGTCCGAGGAACTCCTGTTTTGTATTGAATTTACCTGATAACGAAAGGAATAGCCGATAGATTATGAAAAGTGAAACTTATGGAAATAATTTGCTCATTCGTAACACCACGGTCTATACCATGGGGCCCCGGGGGGTGCTGGAACACGCGGATGTCCTCATTCGAGATGGACGCATCGCTGTGGCGGGAGGGGCGGAAATCCCCCCGGAACCCCTGGAAATTATGGATGGGCGCTCCCTCGTCGCTACCCCGGGGCTTATCGACGTGCATACCCATCTGGGGGCCTGCGAGGATAGCTACCCCGAGCAGATGTCGAGCGAAAACGAGATGACCGATCCTGCCATACCCCAGCTTCGGATTCTGGATGCCATCAACCCCCGGGATCGGGCCTTTCGTGATGCCCGGGAGAGCGGGGTTACGGCGGTGCAGGTGCTCCCCGGAAGCGGCAACGTTATCGGGGGGGAGTGTGCCATTCTCAGCACCGCCGGGGAGTATGTGGAGGATATGCTTCTTCAGGCTCCCTCGGGGATGAAGGTGGCCTTCGGAGAGAATCCCAAGGGGGTCTATGGAGGGAAGGACAAGTTCCCCTCCACCCGTATGGGGGTGGCGGCGTGCCTGCGGGAGCAGCTTCTGGGGGCCCAGAACTATGCTTGCCATCTGGAGCACCAGGCGGAAAAGGAAGAAAAGGAGCGCGATCCTCTGGAACGGGATTTTGCCAAGGAGGCTCTTCTCCGGGTGCTTACCCGGGAGGTGCCTCTGCGAATTCACGCTCATCGGGGGGACGATATGGCCACGGGGCTGCGTATCGCCCGGGAATTCAACTGTGATTGTACCCTCGAACACGGTACCGAGGGGCATCTGGTGGGGGATCTTCTGGTGCGGCACAAAATTCCCGTGGCCTTCGGCCCCTTTCTGAGCTTCCGCTCCAAGCTGGAACTTGTGGAGATGGAGCCCCGGCATCTGGTGGAACTCTACCGCAAGGGGGTGCCTGTAAGCCTCATGACGGATCATCCGGTGCTCCCCATAAGCTATATTCTCGCCCAGGCGGCGCGGCTGGTGCGGGAGGGGCTTACGCCTCTGGAGGTGCTGGGGCTTCTCACCTCCTCCGCAGCGGCGCATCTTGGGCTTTCTCAAGAGATGGGCTCCCTGGAGGAAGGCAAGCGGGGGGATCTGGTGCTCTGGGACGGAGATCCTTTAGCCTACACCACCAGCGTGGTGGCCACGGTGATCCAGGGGGTTGTGGTGTACCGGAGGAAATAAATCCGGTAGCCGGGAGAGGGTTTGGTGGTTCATGAGGATCGAATCGATTCGACTAAAGAATTTCAAGGTTTTTCGAGATCTTCACATGAAAAATATTCCTCGCATCATAAAGACCTGGCGTACTCCGAACACAAGCTTTGTTGTCCTTCGAGATCAGGACGCCGGGGACTGTTACGGAGTTAAACAGAAATTGTTTGCCCTCTGTAAAGAGGGAGGTCGAGGAGATGTGCCGGTGTTGATTAGGGTGGCATGTCGGGAGTTGGAGAGCTTTTATCTCGGTGATTTGAAGGCCGCGGAAGAGGGCTTGGAGATTTCGGGGCTTTCTAAAAAACAGGGGCGCAAAAAATATCGAGATCCCGACAGGCTTAGTCATCCTTCGGAGGAACTTCGTACCCTTACCTCGTATGCGTACTCCAAGGTGGCGGGTTCTCGGTGCATCGCTCCTCATCTTCGCATAGAGGCAAATACTTCCCGGAGCTTTCGGATTCTGATACGGGGAATCTGGGATTTTTTAAGGAAGAAATAATGTTTGCGGATTTTTCCCACATGTGTTTGTCAATCCAAAAGAGACCGCCCAGGCTTCGGAGAGCGTGGCCCAGGGGGCGGAGTCCCTCAATCAGGCGGCGGTGGCTCTGAAAAATGCCCTCTCCTTCTTCAAGCTCTCTCGAACCGAGGAGAGGGGATTGGCCCGGAAATAGGGGCTTTGCCCTAATAGTATGATAGAATAGATGACGGTGAGAAGTCTCTTTTTATGACAGATTCGATTTGTGGATCCGATTTTTTGGGAGGAGGGAAGAGCATGAGAATTTCTTCGGGATATGGGGAATATGGCAATGCCTTTGCTGGAGAAGCTCTTTCGAAGGGTGGGAAAAACAACCTTCCCCCGGCCCTCTCCTCCGAGGAAGGGTCTTCCCTTGCCAAGGAAGAGGCCCGGATTCTTCGGGATGTGGAAAATCATCTCCAAAAGGCGGATCCCGACTCTCTCCGGGTGCGCTATGACTACGCTCTGGGTCCCGACGGCAAGCGCTATATCACCGGGGCACATATCTCCTACTTGGAAGAAGAGGAGCATTCTTCCTCCGAGAAGGCTCAGGATGCTTCCTCTTCACATGGAGATAAGATTTCCAAAGATGGATCTCCTTCCCCCACCTACGGGAAGGATCCCCAGGTTCAGGCAGCGGTGCGAGATTTGGAGAAGATCGACCGGGAGGTGCGGGCCCACGAGGCGGCGCACATGGCGGCGGGAGGGCAGTATGCGGGGGGTGCGAGTTATACTTACACCGTAGGTCCCGACGGCAAACGCTACGCCGTGGGGGGCGAGGTGCCCATCTCCGCCCCCAGGGGAAGTACCCCCGAGGAGACCATCGAAATCATGCAGCGGGTTCGGGCGGCGGCCCTTGCCCCGGGCAACCCTTCGGGGCAGGATCGCCAGGTGGCGGCGGCGACGGCGAGTGCAGAGGCTCAGGCGAGAATGGAGCTTCAGGCCCAAGCCTTAGAGGGTCAAGGCTCCAAAGAGCTTTCGGGATTTTCCCAAGAGACAAAAGCCTTTGCAGCTCCCCAGGAGACCGCAAAAGAGGAGAGCCTTTCCTCTGAATCTCTCTTTGAACACAAGTTTTTGGGAAATCACGTTGGGGAGGAGGAGAGCCCGGAAGCACCTCTTCTCTCATGGCAGAACTTTCGCCGAGCCTATGAGGGGCCTTGGGTGACGGGAAGATCCAAAGGTTTTGAATCTGGGGAGGAATTCTCCTGGAATATGGCCATGTAAGGCACGTGGAGTCCCAAAAGAGCCCTTTACGTTTCCTTTCCCATAGACGATACTGAAACCAAGGAGGTGACGACGACGATGATGGAGCTTGTAAACGATGCGGTACAGTCTCAGCAGGCAGCCCTGGGTGTTCAGATCAACACTGCAGTGGCCTCCAAAACCATGGATCTCATGGAAGTGCAGGGGCAGATGCTTCTTGATCTCATGGAAAGCGCTGCAAGCATGGGAATTGGGGGCAACATGAACATCGTCGGCTAAACCCTTGAAAGCCTCCGGTTCTCTTGCGTAAGAGAGCCGGGGGTTTTTTCGTGTCTTCGAACGCAGAAAATCACCTTTCCCCGGTAGAATAGTGTGTGCTGCTGCTGCTGCCGGAGCAGAAAAACCGTAAAGAAAGGACGTTTAATCCATGGAAACCCTTCGTCTTGGAAGAACCGAGCTTCAGGTTACCCGCACCAGCTTTGGGGCCCTCCCCATTCAGAGAGTGGATTTTGAAGTGGCCCGCACTATCCTGCGCAAGGCCTATGCGGGGGGCATCAACTACATCGATACCGCCCGCATGTATTCGGATAGTGAAGAAAAAATAGGCTATGCTCTGGGGGATGTGCGGGAAAAGATCATCATCTCCACCAAATCCCACGGCAAAAATGCCCGGGAGTTTGAAGAGCATCTCGCCATAAGTCTGAAAAACATGAAGACCGATTATATTGATATCCATCAGTTTCATCTTGCCAAGAAAGTGCATGCTCCGGGAGAGGCCGATGGCCTCTACGATGCCATGCTCAAGGCTCGGGAGCAGGGAAAGGTCCGCTTCATCGGCATAACCTCCCATAGCATTGACGTGGCTCTGGAGGCCGTGGCTTCAGGGCTTTACGATACCGTACAGTTTCCTCTGAACTATCTCTCCTCCGAAAAGGATCTTTCCCTTATCGAGGTGGCCCGGAAGCACGACGTGGGGGTTATTGCCATGAAGGGCATGTCCGGAGGGATCATCACCAATGCGGCTCTTCCTTTTGCCTTTCTGCGGCAGTATGGCAACGTGGTGCCCATCTGGGGAATCCAGCACGAGTGGGAGTTGGATGAGTTTCTCGCTCTGGAGGCCTCTCCTCCTGTGCTGGATGCGGCCATGATGGAGGAGATTGAAAAGGACCGCCGGGAGCTGGAGGGGGACTTCTGCCGGGCCTGCGGGTACTGCCTTCCCTGTCCTGCGGAGATCGACATCCCCCAGGCGGCCCGGATGGCCTATCTTTTGCGGCGCATGCCCTGGCAGACTTACGTAGCCCCGGAGTGGAAGGCCAAAATGGATAAGATCCGCAACTGCATCCATTGCGATGCCTGCAAGAGCCGCTGCCCCTACGGGCTGGACACCCCGGCGCTTCTCGAAAAGAATCTTGAGGAATATGAGAAATTCTACGCCGAACACGCTCCGGCAAAAGAGGAGTAAGAACGGCGGAAGCAGATCATGCCGGGCGCCCAGGCGCCCGGTATGATCTGCTATTCTGCAGGATTGACCAAGAGGAGGTTCCGGAGTGGAGAAGAAAATACCTGAGACAGTAGGGCAGATTGATACTCCTGCGCTTGTAGTGGATCTGGATCGCATGGAGGCAAATCTTCGATCCATGCAGGCCCGGGCAGATGCCTGGGGGGTGAAGCTTCGACCCCATACGAAAACCCATCGATCCCCGGAGCTTGCCAAGCTTCAGCTGCGCCTGGGGGCTCAAGGGATCACCGTGGCCAAGCTTGGAGAAGCGGAGGTTATGGCCGACCAGGGGCTTGAGGACATTTTCATCGCCAACGAGATTGTGGGTTCCTTGAAGATTCAGCGTCTCAAGGCGTTGCATGAGAGAGTTCCCCGGCTTGCGGTGGGGGTGGATCATCCGGATCATCTCCGCATGCTGCGGGATTTTTTCCAAGATCCTCTCAAGCCTCTGGAGATCATGATCGACGTGGAGACCGGGGATCCCCGTACCGGAGTGGCTCCGGGGGAGCCTGTGCTGGTCCTTGCCCGGGAGATATGTTCCTCTCCGGGACTCTCCCTCCGGGGAATCTATACCCACGACGGGCAGAGCTACGATGCCGAGAGCCTTGATGAAGTGCGAGAGACCTTCCGGGAGAGCCAGAGAGCCATGCTCCAAACTGCCTCGCTTCTTCAGGCTTCCGGCATAGAGGTGGGAGAGATCAGCGTGGGCTCCACCCCCTCTCTTCTGGTAGGTGAGGTGCTTCCGGGAATTACGGAAATTCGCCCGGGAACACACATCTTTATGGATGCGGATCAGGCTCAGCTGTTGGGAACCTATGAGCATTGCGCCCAGACCGTGCTGGTTACCGTCATCAGCCGCCCCACCCCGGAGCGGGTGGTGGTGGATGGAGGCACCAAGGCCTTTACCTACTACGCCCAGTCTCAGGGGGTTACCGCTGCGGAGGGGCGAGGGCGCCTGAAGGAGCACCCGGAAATATTCCTCAATCGCATGTCCGATGAACATGCCTCCTTCGATATCCCTGAAGGGAGTTCTCTCTCCTTCTCCATCGGGGATCGCATGGAGATCATTCCCAACCACGCATGTCCCACCACCAATCTTTATGAGTACATCTACGGTGTCCGCCGGGGAAAGGTGGAGGTCCGATGGCCTGTGCTCTGCCGGGGGAAGTCTCAGTAATGAACGGATGTTTTGCAGTATAGCCCTCTTCCGGGAGGAGGAGTTTCTAGAAACTCTTGGACGGCTTGTGGAGAAAGCTATCTCTTAGGGAGGGGTTTCAGAGGAGTAGTTCTTTCTCCGGAGGCTGTTTCAGCATTGCGCAGCCCGTTCTAACGTGGCGCATAGCAACGCTGATAAATTGCAGGGAGGGAGAGATGCTTTTTGGTAGATCTGCGGCTTGGGAGGATAGATCTGCGACACGGAAGATTGCTTTTTTTTATGGTGGTGCTTCTGGTTTTTCTTGCTCTTCTGGGAATCTTTGTGGAGGGTTTTGATGCCGCCTGGGAGGGGTTCCTTCTTCTTCAGAAAACTCCCGCAAGGCTGATTAGTGACTTCATGAAGGTCGCCTCCATAGGTGGAACCCTCCTTAACGGGGCTCTTGTGGGAGCTGTGGGGCTTGGGCTGGTTCTCTGGAACCGGGTAAAGCTCTCGGGCCCCACCTTTGCAGCCATCTTTACCATGGTGGGGTTTGCCTTTTTCGGAAAGACTGTAACGAACATTCTCCCCATCATGGGGGGAGTCTATCTTGCTGCAAAATTTGCCCGAAAAGGGTTTGCGAGTTATCTCATCATCGCCCTCTTCGGCACCGCCTTGGCCCCCTTGGTCTCCTTTTTCGCCTGCGAGATAGGCGATTCTCTTGTCTCTTCCTGGATGGTGGCGATCCTTCTGGGGGTGGCCGCAGGATTTTTGCTTCCCCCCGTGGCTGTGGCCATGCTTCATATCCACCAGGGGTACAACCTGTACAATGTTGGTCTCACCTGCGGTTTTGTGGGGCTCTTTGCGGCCTCCTTCATCAGGGCGGGAAAACAGGTCTTTAGCCCCCAGATGGAGTGGTTGGATACGAACCCCCTGGTGCTCCTGCTGCTGGTGCCCACGGTCTCACTCTTTCTCATTTTCGGGGCGCTTTTTTTGGAGGGAAAGTCCTGCTGGAAAAACTTCTGGAAGATCCAGAAGATTCCCGGACGCCTTCCGAGCGACTTCATGAACATGGCCTCCATCGGGGGGGCCCTCTGCAATGCGGGAATCCTGGGCCTGGGAGGATCCCTCTATCTTTACGCCACCGGGAGTGCCTTCAACGGCCCTACCCTGGGAGGGCTCTTCACCGTTATGGGTTTCGGGGCTTTCGGAACCCATCCCCGAAACAGCATCCCCGTGGTTCTCGGTGTTTTTCTCGCATGCCTTGCCTTTGGGGTGCCCCATAACGATCCCGGGGCGGTACTGGCGGCAATCTTCGTTACCACCGTGGGGCCTTTGGCTGGGGAGTTCGGCTTTCCCGTGGGGGTGCTGGCGGGATTTACCCACTTTGCCATGGTAATGCAGACCGGCGCATGGCATGGAGGGCTTAACCTTTATAACAACGGTTTCGCCGGGGGGTTGACGGTAGGGCTTTTTGTGGCCGTCATCGAGTGGTACCGTTCCGTTCGTGAATAGTACCCGGTAGAAGATAATTCTGGATGGAGGCAATCCCTATGAAGAGGAAAGAGTATCTGCTCCACCTCATCGGAGGCATCTCAAGCTACATGCTCGACAGCGCAAGTCGCAAGATGGTGATTACCCTGCATCAGGAGGAGGATGGGCTGCATCTCACCGTGGAGGATGATCGTAAACACTCGAAAGAGGAGATTTGTGCCATCTGCGAAGCTTTGAATAGCGAAAAGCGTCCGGAGCTTGCGTCATACTACGGTGCCATGACGGGGCTTGATCTTCTGGGGCAATCGCAGCTCGATCTTCTGGGGTGGCAGGTAAAGCGCTGCGAGATTCAGGAGATCGGGGAGGGGCTTCGGATAGATCTCCTGGTGGGGGAAGAGGCTGAAGAAGATGGGGAGAGGTAGATCCTTAGTGCGGGGTTCTATTAAGGCTTCAGGGGCACCAGACTAAGCCCTGAAAAGGGGCTTTTTGGGGATAAAAACGGGTGATTTGCCCCTCTTCTCAAGAAGGGGTTTTGCTTTCTCCTGCCTTCTGCTATAATACGTGGCGGCAAAAAAACAAGCGCCGGTAGCTCAAATGGATAGAGCATCAGACTTCGGATCTGAGGGTTACGAGTTCGAATCTTGTCCGGCGCACCACTGATAGCAAAGGCTCAAGCTTTTTTAGTTTGGGCCTCTTTTTGTGCCTGGAGTTAGTATGGGGTTTGGCATGGAGCTTGTTCTCCAAAGATTCGGCGGGCTCTTTTCGTTCTTGCTTCGTCTCTTCTCAGAGATCCTCCCCAGGCACCAAGCGAAGATTGATCAGCACCACCTCGGAGACGGAGTTCGTTCGTATGGGGGGGCCCCAGGTGCCTGCCCCGGAGGATACGTAGAGATTCGTGTCTCCCGAGGTGAGAAGCCCCCAGCTCTTGGGAAAGAGGGCTCCGGTGACGAAGTTGAAGGGAAAGATCTGCCCGTTGTGGGTATGCCCCGAAAGCTGGAGAAGCACCCCGGATTCCACTGCCTGGCGGAAGTCATCCTTGGTGGGGGTGTGGTTTGCCACAAGAAGGGGATATCCCCGGTACTCCTCCTCCAGGGTGGCGAGAATTTCTCTGGGATGCTTGTGGGTATCCCCGAAACGGGGAGCCTGAGCATCGTTTCTTCCGAGGAGCAGAAAGCTGCCATCCACCACGATAACCTCGTCCCGAAGTATGGAAATGCCGCAGCTTTCGAGATAGGCGGTGTCTCGGGCCAGGTTGGCGTAGTATTCGTGGTTTCCCGCCACGCCGTAGAGCCCCAGGGGGGCCTGCAGGGCCTGCATGGTCTGCGGAAAGCCCACCGCATCCCCCACCTTGGGGGGATTTTCCAGAATATCTCCCCCCAGAATCACCAAGTCCGGAGAGAGTTCCCTCACTCTCGAAGCCATGAGGCTCAGTTTCTTCTCTCCCACCACTCTCCCGGCGTGGATATCTGAAAGAAAGACGATACGATAGGTTTTTTCCGTCTCAATCCCCGGGCTGTGGGCCCGCAGGTCGAGGGTACGGGTGCGCAGGGTGGTGGTGTTTCCGTACCCCCAGAAGAGAATTGCCAGGATAGCCGCTCCGGCGAAAAACCAGAAACCGTGGGTTTCCTTAGGTGTGGGCCATCTTCCGGAGAAGATCCGGATCCCCCCTTTAAGGAGATCCCAGAGCACCCCTGCGAAGAGGGCGTGGATGAGCACCGCCAGAAAGATCCCTCCGGCGAAGAAGATGAGAAAGGACCACTCTTCCGGGAGGGAGGGGCGGAAGATCCGCCCGAGAGGAAAGATGAGAGCCCCGAGAATCCAGAGAAGCGAGAGGGCGCCTTTTACAGAGGGGAAAGCCCGCCGCAGATGCCAGAGCACGTAGAAATTCATCCCCAAATAGATGAGGAGCACCGTGGAGAAAAAGATGGTGAAGGAGCGCATCAGCGAATCGCTCCAAGCTCTCTGTGGTTGTACCAGCAGTAGTTCTGAGGGGGTTTTACCAGGTTCTTCATGCTCGCACTCTCATCAGGCATTACCTCCCGGAGCGATAACTCCCGTGGCCATGCCGATCTGTTCTATGGTACGGAACTCCACGTTTTCCGGATTCTCGGAAGTGCCCTTGTAGATTACGGTTCCTGCAATGCGGGGGGATTCTCCCGTTTGAGGATCGTAGGGAGAAATACAGAGAAGCACGGTGTAGCCCTCTTTGCGGAGTTCTGAAGCGATCTTTTCGAACCCCTGGATAACCGGGTTTTTTTCAGAATCCTCATTTTCAAAAGCTTGGGTTTCATCTTTTGGGGACATCTTTTTTCCCTCCCTTGCCTGAGGCATGGAAAAAGCCTGGCAGCTTTTTTCTTATGACCTTCTTCAGATCAGTTTACCCTTGGCGGCGGGGTTGCGCAACGTAAAAATGCGCAGGAGCCAACCTTTTTGAGCTCTCAGGAATATAGCAAGAGGGAGATAGCAATATGAGGAGGACCCTAGGGTCCTCCTCATAAGCGGTGTGTGTGTTGGTTGGTGCGGGTTTCTTTATGGAAAAGCTGTCCTGTGTAGGAGAGCGTGCTACGCCTTTTTGGGAATAATAGCACATATTCCCCAATTGTCAATATCATGCGGATATTTATTGTCAAATCAGACATTTCAAACATATTCTGATAAAATAAATCTTTTTGGGGGTTTCCCTCTTGTGCCCTTCCTTGTGGTATGCTTTTCTGAGAGGTACCTGTGCCAAAGGAGCCATCCCTCTTTTGGGCCTGAAGATGTAGGGCTGAAGAGAACCCCAGGTTTTTAAAAATTGCGGGAAAAGCTTTGCGGCGGAAAATAATTTCATGGAACAGAGGAGAGAAAAATTATGATACATTGCGGTATCGTAGGGCTCCCCCTTTCGGGAAAGTCCACGATTTTCAACGTTATTACCCGGGCGGGGGCAGAGGTAAAGGCCTATGCGGGAGGCAAGACGGATCCCAACAAGGCCATGGTTTCGGTTCCCGATCCTCGGCATCAGAGGCTGACGGAAATTTTCGAGCCCAAAAAGAGCACCCCCGCCACCATGGAGTTTGTGGATCTGGCGGGGCTTTCCCGGGATGCCAGCAAGGGAGCGGGGCTTGGAAATGCCTTTCTCTCCTTTGTGGGAGATGCGGATGCCCTTATCCACGTGATCCGCTGCTTTTCCAACCCCGATGTGGCACACCCCGAGAACGACATCAACCCCTGCCGGGATTGGCAGATCGTGGAGACCGAACTCATGTACCGGGATCTGGGGGTTATCGAAAACCGTCGTGAGAGGTTGCAGGCCAAGAAGAAGCGGCTTCCCGAGGAGGAGAGGGAGCTGGAGCTTCTCGAACGGTGCCAGGAGCTTCTTCTGGATGAACGCCCTCTCAGGGAGATGACCTTCTCCGAAGCGGAGGATCGTATGCTTCGGGGTTTTGCTTTTCTGAGCCGTAAGCCCGAAATGGTGGTATTGAATCTCGACGAAACCCAGGTGAATCCCGCATCCATTCCGGAGCACGAAAAATTTCAGGCTCTCATGGAGCAGCACGGCATCCGGGTGGTGCGGGTCTACGGCAGTATGGAGATGGAGATGGGGGAGCTTTCTCCGGAGGAACAGCAGGAGTTTATGGGGGATCTCGGCATTACGGAACCCGGCCGGGATCGCCTTATCGGGGAGGCCTACCGCCTTTTGGGGCTCCTCGCTTTCTTTACCACCGGCAAGGATGAGGTAAAGTCCTGGACCATCTCCCAGGGGGATACTGCGGTGGATGCGGCGGGGGCTATTCACAGCGATCTCGCCCGGGGCTTTATCCGGGCCCAGGTGGTGCACTACAACGATTTCATCGAAGCGGGAGCCACTCTGGGGGGCTGCCGTGAGAAGGGGCTTCTCCGCCTGGAGGGGAAGGACTATCTGGTGCAGGATGGAGATATGATCGAAATTCGCTTTAACGTGTAGCTTTAAGATTTTGCCGAAGGAGGAAGGGCCTGTGCTGATGAAAGAGATACTGTGGTCTCCCCTGGAGATGCGGGGGAGGGTGCTGTCGAATCGGGTGGTGGTGGCTCCCATGGCATCGGGAAGCGCCGATGACGAGGGAGTTCCCACCGAGAAGGGGCTGGAACTGTACCGGAAGTTCGCTGCCAGCCAGGCGGGGCTGGTGACGCTGGAGCATCATGCGGTACGCCGGGATGGCTACGTCCGGCGGGGGCAGTACAGCCTGCATGCGGATAAGCTTGTGGAAAAACACGCTCCTCTGGGGGAGATCTTCCGCAGTGCCGGGGTTCCCGCTCTGGTGCAGATCAACCATGCGGGGAGTGCCGTCAAGGATCCGGAGCTTCTGCAGGGGGGCTTTCTCCCTCTGGCTCCCTCGGCGGTGCCCCATCCTAAGGGGCTTGAGGGAGTGACCCCCCGGGAGATGACCAAGGAGGATTGCGAAGAGATGCGCCAGGCCTTTGTGGAGGGGGCTCTCCGGGGCCTCAAGGCAGGATATGCGGGGGTGGAGGTGCATGCCTGTCATGGTTTTCTTTTGGGGCAGTTTTTGAGCCCCCTTACCAATCTCCGGCGGGATGCTTACGGAGGGGAGATTGCCGGGCGTTCCCGGCTTCTTCGGGATATCGTGGCGGCCCTTCGGGAGGAGCTGGGGGATGCTCTTCTTTCGGTGCGTCTCGGGGTGGCGGACGAACTTGGGGAGAAGCCTCGGGGGCTGGCCTTTGAAGACGTCCTCTGGGTGGGCAAGGAACTTGCCGCCCTGGGGGTGGACATGATCAGCGTGAGCGGGAATTTCTGCGGTTTTGACGCTCCCCGAACTGCCCCCTGGGCTCCCTATGCGGCGGCGATTCAGCAGCGGGTGGGAAATACCCCGGTGCTCTGTACGGGAAATATCCGCTCTCTGGAGGAGGCGGAATCCCTTCTGGAACGGGGGTGCTGCTCCCTTATAGGTCTGGGGCGCCCCTTCGTGCAAAATCCCCAGATCCTTACCGAGTGGGGATATGCTCCCTGCGGAGGCTGTTCTCTCTGCGACGAGGAAAAGCCTTCCGAATGAGCTCTCCCCTCGGGGAGCTGCTGATTCTCTGGTTTCGGGAGCACCAGCGTGCTCTTCCCTGGCGGGGGGAGTATTCCCCCTACCACGTGTGGATTTCGGAGATCATGCTCCAGCAGACCCAGATGGATCGGGGGGTCTCCTACTTTTTGCGGTGGATTGAGCGTTTTCCTTCGATTCGTCATGTGGCGGAGGCTTCGGAGGAAGAAATTCTCAAATATTGGGAGGGGTTGGGATACTACCGGCGGGCTCGGAATCTCAAAGCCGCGGCGGAGATTGTCGTGGCCCGCTGGGGGGGAGAGCTTCCCCGAACTCGGGAGGAGCTGCTGGAGCTTCCCGGAGTGGGGGCGTATACCGCTGGAGCCATCGCAAGCATTGCCTGGAATTCCCCCCTTCCTGCGGTGGATGCCAACGTGGAGCGATTCTTTGCCCGGTATCTCGATTGGGAGAGATCCCCCAAGGATGGAGAATTTCGGAGAACTTTGGAGGGAATTATTCTTGAAATCATGGAGAGGTTCCCTCCCCGAGAGGTAACCCAGGCCCTTATGGAGTTTGGTGCCCTCTGTTGCACTCCCAGAGAACCGAAGTGCCAGGCCTGCCCTTTGGGGAGCTCTTGTCTTGCCCGATGCCGGGGAACGGTAGGGCAGCGCCCCCGGCAGGAGCGAAAAGCTGCGGTGGTGCGGCGGCACATGGGGGCGGGGGTTCTTCAGGATTCCCGGGGAGACTACCTTCTCTACCGCCGCCCCGAGGGGAATCTTCTCGGAGGGCTCTGGGAGTTCCCCCAGGTGGAGGTTTGCGAAAAGGGAAAACTCCGAAGCTGTCTGGAGGTTTTTTTTCGGGAGCACGGCTTTGCGGTGGCGGTGGGGGAGAAGCTTTGCTCTGTACGGCACTCCTTTACGGTGAACCGGGTGTTTCTGGAGGCCTATCAATGTTTTTGGATTGAGGCGCCTCCCGACGAGCTTCCCGAAGGTTTTGCTCTGGTTTCTCCTCGTGGCATGAGAGAGCTTTCTTTTCATGCGGGAGGCCGGAAGATTCTGGAATACATGATGAGCAAGGATATAACGAAGAAGGAGGGGGCCTGAGGGCTCCCTCCTTCTTCAATGCTTGCGGCTATCTTTTCAGAGACAGTCGGGGAGCTTCTTCTTCCCCCAGGCGGTAGGAGCCGGCGAGTTTCTTGAGCTCCTCCACCATGGCGCTCTGCTCCTGTCGGAGTGCTCCGAGTTCTTTCATGCCCTCCGCCACATGGGTGGAGGATTCTTCCACGTTGAGAGAGACCTCTTCGCCCTCCCGGAGGAGCTCCACGATATTCTCCACCGCACTGGCTATCTCCTGGCTGCTGGCGGACTGTTCCTCCGCAGCGGCGGCGATGGTCTGGATAGCGTCGTTCAGCTCGTTTACCCGGGATACTGCGTCACCGATCTCCTGAGAGGTGGTGCGGGATTGCTCCAGAGTTCCCTGGAGCATGCTATCTGCCTTTTTGGTATCTGTTACGGCGGTTTTGGCTTTGGTGTTGATGCCTTCGATGATCTGGGTAATACTCCGGGCCGCTTCGTTGCTCTCCTCGGCGAGCTTGCGTACTTCTTCCGCCACCACCGCAAAGCCTCGGCCCGCTTCTCCCGCCCGGGCGGCTTCTATGGCGGCGTTCAGGGCGAGGAGATTTGTCTGGTCCGCAATTCCCGTAATGGTCTTGACGAATCCTGCAATGCCTCCCATGGAGGTGGCGAGCTCTTCAATGGCTTCCACCACCTGGGCGTTGGCCTTTCCGAGCCCCTCCATGTCATCCGCCACACGGATCACTGCCTGGGCTCCCCGGTTGATCCCCTCGGCGATTTTCAGGGTGCGTTCGCTGATATCCGAAGCGCTCCGGGCAGAGTCCTGAGCTCCGCTGGAAACCTCCTCCACCCCTGCGTTCGTCTGGGCGGTGGCGGAGGATATGTTTTCAAACATGGCGTTCATGGATTCCTTGGCCTCCATGGAGGAGTGTACCGCTTCGTCCACCCGGCGGTTGATCTCCTGAAGATCCCGACTGCTCTGTTCAAGATGGTCGCTCAGGCTTCGAACCTTGGAGACCAGCTCCCGATAGGAATTGCCGATAATTTGAAAAGCCCCCATGACACGGAGAATTTCGTTTCGGCTGGAGGTGTCTCCGGAGATGTGGGTTCCCAGATCTCCCTCGGCGATGGCTCCTGCCACCTGTTCGATCCTCTTGAGGGGAGCCACCTGACGGGATATGGTGAAGGCCAGAAGAAGAAGTCCCAGAAGAACTCCGGGAATTCCCACCAGGAGCATTCGCTGGCGCATGAGTCGCAGGGGGTTGAGAATGACGGATTCCGGGACGCTGATCCCTATAAGCCATCCGAGCCTTTCAAGCTTCACCACGTAGGCGTACTTCTGGGTCTTCTGGAAGGGGTAGACGAGCTGGAAAACGCTCTCTCCCCGGTTTTCCTGAGATTCCTTCTGGTAGGCCTCCCAGAATTCCGGAGCCGCCTCGGCAGCGGAGGCTCCCGGAGAGAGCGCCGGGTGGGAGATGACGGTTCCCTGGGCGTTGAAGACGAAGCCATATCCTCCCTCCCCGAGGGATACCCGCAGGGCCTGCTCGGTGATCTCCTTAAGGGAGAGGGCATTCATGAGTACCATGACCACATCTCCTGTGCGGGGGTCCTCCACGGGGGTGAAGCGCACCTCGCAGGGGTATGCGTAGTTTTTGGAGAAGAGGCTGTAGGGTTTCTTCTGGATCATCGTAGCCTGGTAGACCGGATCTGTCTCTCCGAAGATGCGTATCTCCGAATCGTGGATGTTGTTGGAGATCTGGGAGACCGCCACGGGGATAAGGGCCCCTTCGAAGGGCTGCAGAATGGCGAATCTGCCTCCGTACTGGGAGGCCCAGGAGGCGGGGAGTTCGTCGTTTGCCGTGATGGGGTTTAATCCGTTGCGGGAGAAGAAGAGTAGCGGGATCTCCCGCCCCTCTATAACGGCGGTTTTGGTGGAAAGCATGAAGTTACCGTTGTTGAAATCCGAGAGGGCGGATTTGGCGAGAATCTCCGCCTCGTAGAGAATATGTGCCGTCTGGGTATCCAGAACCTCTGAAAGAATTTCCGAGGTCCCCATGGCGCTCTCCTGGATGCTGGTAATGAGGTTGCCTCTTGCGGTGACGTAGCTGATGTACTGCACCGAAAGAAGCACCAGCACCATGATGGTGCCCGCCGCGAGAACGCTTTTCATCTTGAATGACATACCTCGTTTTTGAGCCATCGGTAAAAGCCTCCTTGCTGTTTGATTATGTTTGTGCTCCTATAATACACTATGCTTGGCTGAATTGGTCACAAGCGTCATTTTTAATTATAGCTCTTATTCTCCCCTGCTTTTTTACTGCGGTGACCGCAGGTTCCCGAAAATGCCTTTCGGAGGTTGTTTCCTGCTCCGATATATTCCCCAGAAAAAAGGAAGGAGAATTAAAGCTCCTGAAAGAGGGGTTCCCGTGGAACATCCTCCGGAGCTGTCTCCTTCGGAGGAATCCAGAAGGTTAAGTGCCTTGGGGGTGGTTCCTCTGGTGGAGGCAATGAAGGAGGTTTCCAGAAATCTTCCGGGGGTCATATCTCCCCCGGCGATGACCGCCACGCTTCCCGAGGTGGAGAGCGATCTTCCGGAGCTCCAGAGAGGAGCGTTTACGCTGTTCAGGAGTACGTTGCGAATCTGCCAGTTTGCGAGTCCCTGCTCTCGGGCCCAGAGGGCTGCCGCCACCCCCGCAGCGATGGGGGAGGAGAAGGAAGTGCCGTTCATGGTTTCCAGGCTCTCTTCGTTGCTGGAGGTGGTAAGGATGGCGTTTCCCGGTGCCGCCACGTCGATGGCTTTACTGCCGTAGTTGGAGAAGCTCTCCGCCAGGAAGCCCGATTCATTGGTGCTTGCCACGCTGAGAAAGATTGCCGAAGAGACCCGGGAGGGGTAGACGTAGCGGCGATCCACATCGAGGCTGTTATTTCCCGCAGCGGAGAGAAAGAGCCCTCCCTCCCGCTGGATTCGTTCGAAGAGGTTGTGGAAAAAAGTTTCCATCTCTTCGTCCCGGTAGAGGCTCCCCGAGGTGGCGAAGCTGAAATTGTAGATAATGTGTCGGTTCGCCAGAGCTCCCGAGCGAAGTCCCAGGAGGTAATCCACGCTTCGTGCCAGGTCTGCGGTGCTGCTGTTGCCGGTGGAGTCGGCGCACTTGATGGGAACGATGGACACCTTGGGAGCCACTCCGGTCTGACGTCCCACGATAACCCCCGTTACAGCGGTGCCGTGTCCTTGATCGTCGTAGACTGCGCTCTGATATCCCGAAGCTCCCGTGAGGGCGTTATAACCCAAATTCCAGAGAATGGGGGCTCCTTCGAAGTCCCTGTGGGGATTTACTCCGGTATCCATTACCGCCACCACCACGGTTCCCCAGGCTACATCCGGAATGCCTTCCTCCAGCCTGGCATTTTGGGCCCATGCCACGTGCCAGGGAGGAGTGGCGCTGTCCTCACGACCTTTCCGGGAAGACGTTTCTTGCAGGGTGGCGTGGTGGTGGAACTTCCGGGACCCCGAGATCAGCACAAGCTCGGGGTGGTTTCGAAGAAGCTCCTCCTTTTGAAGCGGCGAGAGATCCACCAGAGCTCCCTGAAGATGTGGCAGGGGTTCCCTGGCCTGGTCTGTGAGATTGTAGCTCCGAAGCGTCCCGGCTATACCGAGTTTTTCTCCCCCCGAAGAAAGGGGAAAGAGAGCCACATACTCCTCTGCGTATGCCAAAGGAGCTCCGAGAAAGAGGCTCCAGAGCCCCAGAAGAAGAAAAAGAGCGCTTTTTCGGCATCTTGAAAGTTGTGAAACCGCTGGTAACATGGGGATCATCCTTTCTGCAATCCAAAGGTTTTTTTGACGAGCCCCTTAGGACATCGCCTCAAGCTGCTTCGTTATTTTTTGAAGGATCTTCTTCACCATATCGGGAGAAAGTTCGGGTTTTTGTTCCCGAAGGAGGATTTCTTCCAGAATCTCCTGAGGTGAGGCTCCTTCATGCAGTACCCTATATACCGCCGTGGATATGGGGAGATCCACCCCGTAGCGTTGGCGATGGCTCTCCAGGGCTTTGACGGTGTAGTATCCTTCCGCCACCTGTCCCAGAGATTTCAAAGCTTCCTCCACGTGCATTCCTTCACCCATCGCCTTGCCCAGACGAAAGTTTCGGGAGTGTTCGCTGTAGCAGGTAACCATGAGATCCCCCGCTCCCGCAAGCCCCGAGAAGGTGAGAGGGTTTCCCCCCAGAACAATGCCGAGGCGCAGCATTTCTGCAAGCCCCCGGGTGATGAGGGCTGCCTTGGCGTTATCCCCCAGCTTCATGCCGTGGGTGGCTCCGGCGGCGACGGCAATGACATTTTTCATGGCCCCTCCGATCTCCACTCCCGTCACATCCTGGGAGGTGTAGACTCGAAAGGTCTCTTTGCCGATGATAATCTGCCATTCAAAAGCTTCTTCGAGAAGGGTGGAGGCCACGGAGACCGCCGTGGGAAGTCCCTGCACCACCTCTTCCGCATGGCTCGGCCCCGAGAGAACGCTGTACACTGCTCCGGGGAGAGCTTCGTGGCAAACTTCGTTAAGCAGCTTTCCCGAGGAGATTTCTATTCCCTTGGCGAGATTGCAGATCTTTACGTTCTGAGGGGCCAGAGGTTTGAGGTTTTCCAGAAGGGAGCGCACTCCCTGGGAGGGTACCGCAAGAATCCATCGTTGGGAGAAGACCGCCGCCTCTGCGAGGCTGCTGGTGGTGATGATGTGTGGGGAGAGCTCCGCAAAAGAAAGGTAATCCGGGTTTTTCCCTGTGGCTGTAATTGCCCTTGCCTGCTGGGATCGTCGACACCAGAGACATATGTCATGTCCGTTTGAAGAAAGAACGTGAGCCAAAGCGGTGCCCCAGCTTCCGGCACCAAAAATGGAGATCTTTGACATGATTATGTAGCACCTCTTTTCCTCATCAAATGATGTAGGGAGAGAGCTTATCTCCCTAGAAAGTCATTATACCAGCATAAGCCGCAGATGTATGGGGAGAAGAGTCCCGAGGGAAATAGTGAGAAGATTGTGTACAAAAGAGAGGGTTTTTCATAACTCTCACAACTTCATGGTATAATGATATGTCGCTCATGCTTGGGAAAATTTTCCCGGGGGTGAGAGAATTTGGAATGGGAGGCACAAGGCATGTCCGAAGAACTGGGAGGCCCTCTTGATTTTGGGCAGGTGGTCCCTCTACCCTTAGAAGAGGAAATGCGGCATAGCTATCTTGACTATGCCATGAGCGTTATCGTGGGACGCGCTCTCCCGGATGCCCGGGACGGGCTCAAGCCGGTACAGCGCAGAATCCTTTATGCCATGTTGGAGCTGGGGCTGCGGCATCGGCAATCCTTTAAGAAATCCGCCCGTGTGGTGGGTGAGACCATGGGTAAATACCATCCCCATGGAGATGCGGCCATTTACGACACCATGGCCCGCATGGCCCAGGATTTCAGCATGCGGTACATGCTGGTGAACGGCCAGGGTAACTTCGGTTCCATCGACGGGGATCCCCCGGCGGCCATGCGGTATACCGAGGCTAAGCTTCATGCCCTCGGAGAGGATATGCTGGCGGATATTGATGAAGACACCGTGGACTGGGGTCCCAATTTTGATGACTCCCTCCAGGAGCCTCTGGTGCTCCCCTCCCGGGTGCCGAATCTTCTTGTAAACGGAGCTACGGGAATCGCCGTGGGTATGGCCACCAACCTTCCCCCTCATAATCTGGGAGAAGTGGTGGATGCCCTCTGTTACATGATTGATAACGGAGAGGTGGAGCTGGGAGAGCTCATGCAGTTTCTTCCGGGGCCTGATTTCCCCACAGGGGGTCAGATCATGGGACGGGACGGTATTGTGGATGCCTACCGTACCGGCCGAGGAAAGATCACCCTTCGGGGGAAAGCGAGTATCGAAGATCTTCGACGAGGCAAAAAAAAGGCAGTGGTGATCACCGAGATCCCCTACATGGTGAACAAAACCTCCCTCATCGAGAATATCGCCAAGGGGGCCCAGAACAAGACCATCGACGGTATCAGTGATATCCGGGATGAGTCCGACCGTGAGGGAATGCGGATCGTTATAGAGCTGCAACGGGATGCCAACCCTGAAGTTACCCTGCGGCAGATTTACATGAGGACTCAGCTTCAGGGTACCTTCGGAGTGATCAATCTTGCCCTCGTTCGGGGAGAACCCCGGGAGCTCTCCCTGGTGGAGATGCTTCGGGAATTTCTCAATCACCGGCGCATGGTGGTGCGGCGGCGAACCGCCTTCCGCCTGGCCAAGGCGGAGGCCCGGGCGCACATCGTGGAGGGGCTTCTCAAGGCCTTGGATGCCATCGAAGAAATTATTCGGCTTATCCGGGGTTCTCGGGATGCGGGGGCCGCCAAGAGCGGCCTCATAGAGACCTTTCTCTTTTCAGAGCTTCAGGCTCAGGCCATTTTGGATATGCGCCTTCAGAGGCTTACCGGGCTGGAGCGGAATAAGCTGGAAGAGGAGATGCAGCAGCTTCTTCAGGATATCCAGCTCTATCGCAGCATCCTCGGGGATTCCGCAATACTTGACGGGGTTATCAAAGATGAGCTTCGGGAGGTTCGGGGGGCCTTTGCGGATCCCCGGCGAACGGAGATTCTCGATTCCGTGGAGGATATCGCCACGGAGGACCTCATCCCCGAAAGGGATATCGTGGTGGTGCTGAGCCGGGATAACTATCTCCGCCGCATGCCTCTGGAGGACTACCGTCTTCAGAGCCGGGGGGGGAAGGGAGTCAAGAAAGCCGCTCCCGCAGGAGAGGATGAAATTTCCCTTCTTACGGTTACCACCACCCATAACGCTCTCTTTCTCTTCACCACCAAGGGGCGGGTTTTTTCTCTCCGAGGATATGCCATACCCCAGCCCAAGTCGGGGAAGGGGAAGCTGGTCTCCAACTTCATCGCCCTGGAGGAGGACGAAAAGGTGGTCTCCATGCGGGACAGCCGTCTGGAGGGAACCCGGTTCGTCTTTTTCATCACCCGACAGGGTATTGCCAAACGTATGCCCGTCACGGAGCTTGATAAGATCACCCGGGCGGGGCGTAGGGTCCTCGGGTTGGACGAGGGGGATTCCATCGCCCAGGTGCGGTATACTGCGGGGGGAGAAGAGCTTCTCTTCATCACCGCCAACGGAAGAGCTCTCCGTACCGAGGAAGAGGAGTTCCGTCCCATGGGGAGACAGGCCCGGGGAGTTCGGGCTATTCGGCTCTCTCCGGAGGATCGGGTGGTGGGATGCGATGTGGCCCGTCCTGGCAGGGATCTCTTTGTGATCACCGAAAAGGGACTGGGAAAGCGAAGCCCCTACGAAGACTTCTCCGTGCATCACCGGGGTGGTGGGGGAGTGAAGGCCCAGAATCTGGGAGAGCGTACGGGGCGTCTTGCCTTTGCGGGAGGGGTTGCTCCGGAGGATGAGCTCTTTGTCATCACCTCCCGGGGGCGCCTTGTCCGTATGGTGGCCTCGGATATCTCCAGACTCGGACGCACCGCCATGGGGAATATTGTGGTGCGCCTTGATGAAGGAGATGCGGTGGTGGATGTGAGTCTTTTGCAGTGTGGGGAGGTGCATGAAGAGGATGCGTAGTTCAAAGATTCCCTTTGCCCGAGAAGGAGTGCCCTCCGCAGTAGGGGTGGCACTTATGATGGGGTTGGGATGGTTTCTCCACCCCCTTATTGCGGTGGGGCTTGCGCCTATCCTTTTTTTCATTCTTTGGTTCTATCGGGATCCCGAGCGTAAGGCTTCCCCTGTGGGAGAAGGAAAAGAGCGTCTTGTGAGCCCCGCGGATGGAAAGGTTATGGATATCACCCCGGCGGAACACCCCTTTACGGGGAGATGCCAGAAGGTGGGGATCTTCATGTCCCCCCTCAACGTCCATGTGAACCGTTCCCCCTGCCCGGGAAAGGCGGCCTTTCTCGACTACCGTCCGGGAAAGAAGCTGGTGGCCTTTCATCCCAAGGCTTCGGAGGAGAACGAGCGTTTCTACCTCGGGCTGGACACTTCCTGTGGTCCTGTTATGATGGTGCAGATTGCGGGAGCTCTGGCGCGAAGAATCGTCTGCCGGGCCAAGAGAGGCCAGGAGTTTTGCGAGGGTGAACGCTATGGCATGATCCAGTTTGGGTCCAAGGTGGATCTCTACTTTCCGGAGGGCATGGAGTGCCTGGTTTCCCCGGGAGAAGAGGTTCGAGCAGGGGAAACAGTGATTGGAGTGAAGTCTTAATGCGACGTAGAGTGCGATCCATCTCGTTTCGGCAGATTATCCCGAACATGATAACCAGCGGCAACATCCTTTGCGGCATGCTCTCCCTGGTGGCGTCCTTCCACGGGCAGTTCACCCTGGCGGCGTGGCTCATTCTCTGGGCGGTCTTCTTCGATTTTATGGACGGCAAGATGGCCCGAAGCCTTGGAGGAAGTAGCTCCTTCGGTATGGAACTCGACAGCCTGGCGGATGTGGTGAGCTTTGGGGTGGCCCCCGCCATGATCATGTACGGAGCCTATTTGCAGGGTTTCTACGGCGTGGTGGCTCCTCTTATCTGTGCCTTCTACGCCATCTGCGGAGCTCTGCGACTTGCCCGCTTTAACGTTACCACTTCCACCGGGAGCTTTTTTCAGGGGCTTCCCATTCCCGGAGGGGGGCTTTTTCTCGTGGCCTTCGTAATGGCCCGGGTGCCCCTTCCTCCCGTAGTGGCTCTGGTGTTTGTTCTGGGAACCGCCCTTCTTCTTGTCTCCAACGTGCCTTACGGAAATCTCAAGAAGATGAAAAAGGGCCATGGGGATAGAAGAAAGGCCCTCTTTCTCTTTCTCGTGACCCTGGGGCTTTTCGTTACCCTTCGGGGAGGAGCTACCCTGGCTCTTATGGCCACCTATGTGGTGGGAGGATTTTTCAAATTCGACTGGGGGCAGTGGCTCTCTCTTCCTTCCGAAGAGGGGGAGGAGCTTCAGGCGTAGTTTTTTCAAAGGTCAGACAGGTAAAAAGCATCCCCTTCGGGAAGATATCCCGAAGGGGATGCTTTTTTGGTTAAGGAGGTAGATATGCGGGGGATTTTTATTTTTTGAGTTTCTCTACCTTTTTGAGCCGTGGCCAGAGTATATACCCCAGGGTGATGGAGAGGATAAGGGAGGGGAGAATGAAGCTGCCGTTGTAGATGGCGGAGTAGAGCCATACCGGAGTTCCCTCGGGGGCGTAGCTTCCGAAGAAGACCACCCCCGAAAGCACGTGGCAGAGAAAGCGCCCTCCCGAGGCGATGGTCATGCCCAACCAGAGAGGTTGGGGGATCAGAGCCGCCAGGCCGAGAGCCCCGAAGGCGAGGGGGTAGTCCAGCAGGGCTTGGAGAGGGTGCACCACGTATCCTCCCAGAATAAGCTGGAGCACTCCCGACACCATCCCCGCTCCGATGCCGAATCGAAGGCCGTGACGAAGAGCGAAGAGCATGAGAGGGAGATCCTCCAGAGTGATGGATCCTCCCTGGGGCATCCGCCAGAGCTTGACGTAGGAGAAGGCCACGGAAAGGGCGATGGCAAGAGCCCCCTCCACAAGAACTTGGGTCTTGGATCTGTTCATGAGAAATACACCTCCATAAAAGTAGCCCCGCCCTTCCGGCAGAACCTGCGCAGAAGAACGGGGCTTTCAATTTTTCCATGCGGGGCATGGAGGTGCAATTTGAAAGAACGCCCACTCCCTCCGCCGGTACGAACCGGATCAGGTTCCAGGGGTCGGGAAGTGTTTCCCCTCTCAGCCGTAAGGCTCCCCCAGGGCTCTATTGGTGATCACGGGTAGCTTATACCCTTATCCCCGGGGGTTGTCAAGTGGGAGTTGCGCATCCCTCCGGAATATTCTATGCTTGGATCTCTCTTGAGTGCATTTTGGGAGGATATGAGAAAGGAGCTTTTTCTATGAATTGCTGTGTTTCCGTGGCGGAGAATATCTACTGGGTGGGGGCGAACGACCGGGAGACCCCCCTTTTCGAGGCCCTTTGGCCTCTTCCCCGGGGAGTGGCGTACAACTCCTATCTTATTGACGACGAGAAGGTGGCTCTTATCGATACGGTGAAGGGGCCCTATTTTTCCGACTTTCTCGAAAAGCTTCAGGCGCATCTGGGGCCCGACCGAGGCATTGATTATCTGGTGATCAACCACATGGAGCCGGATCACTCCGGTTCCGTCCGGGCTCTTCGGGAGGTCTATCCCGACATGATCGTGGTGGGGAACCCCAAGACCCGAACCATGCTGGAAAATTTTTATGGTCCCGCCAAGAATTTTCTGGAGGTCAAGGAGGGAGATACCCTCTCTTTGGGAAAACACGAACTTTCCTTTGTGATGATTCCCATGGTGCATTGGCCCGAGAGCATGGTCTGCTACGACAGCACCAGCAAGGCCCTCTTCAGCACCGATGCCTTCGGGGCTTTCGGCTCTCTGGACGGGGGAATCTTCGACGACGAAGTGGATATGAACTACTATGAGGATGAGATTTTACGGTACTTCTCCAATATCGTGGGGCGTTACAGTACCCAGGTGCAGAAGGCCATTCAGAAGGTCCGGGGGCTGGATCTCAAGGTGATCTGTCCTGCCCACGGGCCGGTGCTGCGAAGCGATCCCATGAAGGTGGTGGATCTCTACGATCGCTGGAGCCGCCACGAGACCGAGCGGGGTGTGGTGGTGGTCTACGGCTCCATGTATGGCAACACCAAGAAGATGGCGGAGGAGATCGCCCGGGCCATCGCCCTTGAAGGGGTGGAGAAGGTGATTCTCCACGATATTGCCAAGAGTCATATCTCTTTTGTGGTGCGGGATATGTGGCGCTATCGGGGGCTTGTTCTGGCGAGCTGCACCTATAACACAGGGCTGTTCCCTTCCATGGAGAGCTTGGTGCACAGCATCCAGAACAAAATGCCCAAGAACCGGGTTCTTGGGGTGTGCGGCTCCTATAGCTGGAGCAAGGGGGCTCTGGCGGCGCTGCTGCAGTTCGGTGAAAAGGGAAACTGGGAGCTGGTGGAGCCCCACGTGGAGGTCTGCTCCGCCCCCACCCCGGAGGATCTCGCTCTCTGTCGGGAGTTGGGAAGAAACGTGGCGACGGCACTGTAGCCTCCTGAAACAGAAAAATACAGCACAACAGCACACAAACAAACGAGGGCTTCCTTCCGAGGGTTTCGGAGGGGAGCTCTCGTTTGTTTGTATTCCTCGTGGCTCGTATCTCAGAATCCGGGGGTGTTATCGTCCGTGACGTTCTTTTCCGTAGGAAACAGATTTTTTCTGGCTTCCCGAGCCCCCTAGGGATTTTTGGAAATCCTTGAGGAGCCGCTCCTTGGCGGCCTTTTCCTCCTCGTCGTCTCCGGAAGCTCCTTCTAGTTCGAGAAGTCCCTCTTCAATGAGGATCTCAATATCCTTCTCGGGCACATCGGAGCGCTCCGAAAGCTCTTCGATATCCGTGCGCCGGAAGGACATGCCGGGGTTTTCCTTCAGAAAACTCCGAACCCTCTCGTAGGATACGTCCAGGTCTTTTCGGCAGTTGGGGCATATGGCTCTTGTGAAGCCTGGCATCATCTTGGCACAGCGACGACATTTTCCTATCTGCAATAGTCTCCCCTCCTCTCTGTGAAAGCGTGAGAGTCTTCTTTCCGCTTCGTCATAAGTCTAGCCTTGTAGGGAATTTCCGTCAAGAAGAAGGGCGGAAAAGGGTGGGTGTGTGAGGGAGCCGTAAGGTGCATGCTTTTTTATTGTAGAATAGCCGATTAGAGGGGTTTTTTCCTGGAATTTCGAATAGCAGTTTCTTTGTCTGTATTTTTTGAACTTTCGGAAAGTGTCCTTCTGCACCGTATCCGGAAAAGAAAAAGGCGAATGACGGTATGCAAGTCAATGGAATTTCGGTACAATACCCTACATTTCCTGGTTCCGTTTTTCGCAAACCGCATGAAAATTCCGCTGAAGGAGTTTCGGCATGGGCAAAAAGAAGAAAAATCGCATTCAGACGGAAAACCCTGAGCCTCTCGCATTTCGCCCCTTTGAAGGGGTACTCCCTTCTGGGGATGATGGGGGCGGGTTTTCCGATCCTTCTTCGAAGTCTTCCAAAGAGGATGCTGACGCTCTTCCGGAGCTGAAGGGGGTCTTCTCTCTCCGGAAGGAGAAAAAAGGCCGGGGAGGCAAAACGGTCACTCTGGTTTCCGGGAATTGCCTTTCCGAAAAAGATGCGGAAAAGCTTGCCCGAGCTCTGCGTAAAGCTCTGGGGTGCGGCTCCCGGGTGGAGGAAAACATGGTTCTCCTTCAGGGAGATTTGCGGGAACGGACGGAATTGTGGCTTTTGGCTCATGGAGCCAAGCGAGTTGTGGTAGGATAGCTCCTTGAGATCCAGAGAGATCCCGAACATGGTGGAGATCATCTACGGTAAAAAAATTGGTGGGCACCTTTATTGATAGAGAAAGGGGATGTTCGGCACAGGATTAAACGCAGAGGGGTATGCTTTGGGGAGTTTTTGAGGAGAAAAGTGTCGTACCGGATTCACGAATTGTAAAGCGAGCGGACTGCCAAAAGAATTTCCTGTTCTTCAGAGGGCCAATTCTTTCGGAGGTGGAGGTTTCGGAACTAACGGGGCTCCCGGAGTCCCTTTCCGAAAATCATGAACGCAACGTGTTGCACCAAGGAGGAGTGGTTGGATGTCGGAGAAATCCATCGACCAGCTTTGTGAAGAACTTGTCACAAAGCGCGAAGAGATTCTCGTGGGCGGAGGAACCGAAGCTGTGAAGAAGCAGCACGAAAAGGGCAAAATGACTGCGCGAGAGCGCCTTCTTGCCTTTCTCGATGAAGGAAGTTTTGTGGAGATCGATGCGTTCGTCAAGCATCGGTGCCAGAACTTCGATATGGAAAGCAAAGATTTTCCCGGAGATGGTGTGATCGCTGGCTACGGTACCGTGGACGGCCGGGTGGTGTATATTTACAGTCAGGACTTTACGGTTCTCGGAGGTTCCCTCGGAGAGGTGCACGCCCAGAAGATCTGCAAAGTTATGGATCTGAGCGTGAAAAACGGAGCCCCCCTCATCGGGATTAACGATTCCGGGGGAGCCCGGATCCAGGAAGGGGTTAACGCTCTTTCGGGATATGGCAACATCTTCTTCCGGAATGTCAAGGCCTCCGGTGTGGTCCCTCAGATTACTATCATCGCCGGACCCTGTGCGGGGGGGGCGGTCTACAGCCCCGCTCTTACGGATTTCGTCTTTATGATCGACAAAATGGGGCTTATGCACATCACGGGACCCGCGGTGATCAAGGCCGTCACTGGGGAGGAAGTTACCAGTGAGGCCCTGGGAGGTGCCAAGGCGCATAACGAGAAATCCGGAGTGGCGCAGTTCTTCGCCAAGGATGAGGCGGACTGTTTCGACCAGGTTCGCAAGCTTCTTGCCTATCTTCCCGGAAATAACATGGAGGAGCTTCCGGTGCAGGAATCCGAAGAGGATCCCTACAGCCAGAATCTTGAACTCCGCAAGGTGGTTCCCACCAATCCCAACAAGGGATATGATGTGCGGGACGTAATCCGTCTGGTGATGGATACGGAGAGTTTTTTCGAGGTTCAGGCGGGATGGGCCAAAAACATGGTGGTGGGCTTTGCCCGCATCGGCGGGATTCCCGTGGGGATCATCGCCAACCAGGCGAACGTCAAGGCGGGGTGTCTCGATATCGACGCTTCGGACAAGGCAAGCCGGTTCATCCGTTTCTGCGATGCCTATACCATCCCCATCGTTACCCTGGAGGATGTCCCTGGATATCTTCCGGGAGTGGAGCAGGAGCACGGGGGCATCATCCGTCACGGAGCCAAGCTGATCTACGCCTACAGCGAGGCCACCACCCCCATGGTGACGGTGATTCTTCGCAAGGCCTACGGCGGCAGCTACATCGGCATGTGCTGCAAAGAGCTTGGGGCGGATTGGGTCCTCGCATGGCCCCAGGCCCAGGTTGCCGTTATGGGTGCCCAGGGAGCGGCGAATATCGTTTTCCGCCGGGAGATCGAAGCCGCCAAGGATCCCGTGGCCATGCGTTCCCAGAAGATCGACGAGTACGACGAAGCCTTTGCCAACCCCTACCGGGCGGCGGAGCGGGGATACGTGGATCGGGTTATTCTTCCCGAGGAAACCCGGAGTGCCATTTACGAAGCCCTGGTTTTGGCGGAGAGCAAGAAGGATCAGCGCCCCCGCCGGAAGCACGGCGTTATGCCTAATTAAGGAGGACCCTTCATGGAAAATATGACACCCCTGGCGGCTCATTTCGATGGGGCTGGAGGAGCCATCATCCTTGCCATGATTGCCTTCAGCGTGGTTTTTCTGGTGTTATCTGCTCTTTCGCTTATCATCATGGCAAACCGGGTCATTGCGGAAAAGGTGGAGAGCTTCAAGGCAAACGCTGCTTCGGCTCCCAAGAAGGCGGCTCCCCCCAAGGGGGCGGCTCCTCAGAAGGCCGTGGCCACCCCTGCCGCCCCTGCTCAGTGTGTGGCCTCCGGAGAGGACGAGCATGAAATTGTGGCGGTTATCACTGCCGCCATTGCGGCTACCCTCGGCAGCGGTGCGGCGATTCTGGACATTCGCCCTGCCGTCTCCATGAGAAAACATGGTCGGGTGGGGCCTCTCTGGAGATCCTACGCCAAGACAAGCGTCATGGAGGGACTGGAATAGTTCGTATCAGCCCACGTTAGGATTTTGCGGACGTTATAAACTAAGAACCCGATACTCTAGAAGTGCAAGGAGGATGTCTTTAATGGCTCGTATGTTTCGTGTGACTGTGAATGGTAAATCTTACGATGTGGCGGTGGATGAGATGGGGAGTGGTATGGTTCCTGCAGCAGCTCCCGCTCCTGCCCCTGCTCCTGTTGCCCCCGCTCCTGCGGCAGCTCCTGCTGCTCCTGCCCCTGCGGCAGCTCCTGCTGCTCCTGCCCCTGCGGCAGCTCCTGCCCCTGCTCCAGAACCCGCACCGGAGCCCGCTCCGGCTCCTTCCGGGGATGGGGAGCCCATCACCGCTCCCATGCCCGGCAAGGTCTGGAAGATTCCTGTCTCCGTAGGGGATAGCGTGAGTGAGGGAGATGTTCTCGTGGTGCTGGAAGCCATGAAGATGGAAAACGAAATTCAGGCAGGCAGCGCCGGAACGGTACAGGCGATCAAGGTCAAGGAGGGCGACCCCGTCAACACCGGCGACGTTCTCGTGGTCGTCGGCTAGACTGGCTCTTCCGAAGAGAAACGGAGGAGGAAACGTATAGATGCTCTATTTTGAAGCTTTGCGGGAAGTGCTAGAATCGTCGGGCTTTGCGGGGCTCACCGGGGGTAACGTGGTGATGCTTATCGTGGCGGGGGTGCTCCTCTACCTCGCCATAGGCAAGGGATTTGAGCCCCTTCTTCTGGTGCCCATCGCCTTCGGGTGCCTTCTGGTGAATATCCCTCTTTCGGGGATCATGGAGGAGCATGGATTTCTGTACTATGTCTTTTTCGGGGCCAAGCACGAGATCTATCCGGTGATTATCTTCATGGGGGTAGGGGCTCTTACGGACTTTGCCCCTCTCATGGCAAATCCCATCACCTTTCTTCTCGGTGCGGCGGCTCAGCTCGGGGTCTTCATCGCCCTTTTCGGAGCCATGGTGATGGGCTTCAGCGTGAAGGAGGCTGCCAGCATCGCCATTATCGGTGGTGCGGACGGCCCCACCAGCATTTACCTCACCATGAAGATGGCCCCTCAAATACTTGGTGCGGTGGCGGTGGCCGCCTACAGCTACATGGCCCTGGTGCCTCTTATCCAGCCCCCGGTGATTAAGCTCCTCACCACCAAGGCGGATCGGGGTATCCGGATGGACAACCTTCGTCCCGTGAGCAAAACCGAACGGGTTCTTTTCCCCATTGTGGTTACTGTTGCGGCGGGGCTCATCCTTCCCGCATCGGTGCCTCTCATCGGTATTCTCATGTTCGGGAATCTTCTGCGGGAGTGCGGCGTCACGGAGCGGCTCAATCTGGCGGCGCAAAACGAAATTTTGAACACCGTTACCATCTTTTTGGGGCTGGCGGTGGGATCCACCATGGATGCTCCCAACTTCCTCTCGGTGGACACTGTGAAGATTATTCTTCTTGGTCTGGTGGCTTTCATCTTCAGCACCGCCGGAGGGACCCTCTTCGGGCAGCTTATGAAGATCCTTTCGAAGGGGAAGATCAACCCCATGATCGGCGCTGCGGGGGTTTCTGCGGTTCCCATGGCGGCCCGGGTGGTGCAGCGCATGTGTCAGCGTGAATTTCCCAGCAACTTTTTGCTCATGCACGCCATGGGGCCCAACGTGGCGGGGGTGATCGGCACCGCCGTGGCGGCGGGAACCATGCTCACCCTTCTTACACACTAGGTAGTTTTTTATAGCAAGTTTTTCCTGTATTTCCTAAAGAGTAACTGTTACGCCTGAAAGGGGGCCTTTAAAGGCCCCCTTTCAGGCGTTTTTGTGGTTTTGCCTGGAAGGATCTCTTTTGGAAGAGGCAGTCTTTTTTAAATTTATTCTTTTTTTCGGAATGTGTATGCGTAAAAAGAATAGTGCTTTTTTTTTCTACAGGGCCTTAAAAAAAATGGCGTTTGTGGTATAATGCGGCTGAAAGTTCTGGCGATCACAAGAGGTGGTATGGTCAGGAAACGTCTTTTGAAGCCTTCCTTGAGGGGAAGCCTTGCGTGAGGGGTGCCTTTTTGTCTGTGCAAAAGGGCTGAATTAAAGTTGTGGCAGTAGAATATGGGTTTTTACATACGAAGGAGGAGTTTTTTCGTGAGCAAGTACGTGGACAGAATGGTTGAGCACGTTAAGAAGACCTATCCAGGGGAGCCGGAATTTATTCAGGCGGCGGTGGAGGTTCTCGACTCTCTTCGCCCGGTGATGGAGCAGGATTCTCGTTATGAGGCAAGCGCGATTCTCGAGAGAATTATCGTTCCTGAGAGAATTATCTCCTTCCGGGTGACCTGGGTGGACGACAACGGAAAGCCCCATGTCAACCACGGCTACCGGGTGCAGTACAACAGTGCTCTTGGTCCCTACAAAGGGGGGCTCCGCTTCCATCCTTCGGTTACTCTCAGCACCCTTAAATTTCTCGGCTTCGAGCAGATCTTCAAAAACAGTCTCACCGGCCTTCCCCTGGGAGGCGGCAAGGGGGGGAGCGATTTCGATCCCCGGGGCAAGTCCGCCAATGAGGTTATGCACTTCTGTCATAGCTTTATGAGGGAACTGTGGCGCCACATCGGTCACGATGTGGACGTTCCCGCCGGCGACATCGGTGTGGGAGGCCGGGAGATCGGTTACCTCATGGGACAGTACAAGAAGCTTGCGAATATCCACCAGGGTGGTGTTCTCACCGGTAAGGGGCAGGGCTGGGGGGGCAGCAAGATGCGTCCCGAGGCCACGGGCTTCGGTTGCGTCTACTTCGCCCAGGAGATGCTCGCCACTAAGGGTGAGAGCTTCAAGGGTAAGAAAGTGGCCGTCAGCGGCTTCGGCAACGTTGCTTGGGGGGCAGTCCAGAAGGCCACGGATCTGGGAGCCACGGTGGTCACCATCTCCGGCCCCGACGGTTTCATCTACGATCCCAACGGTGTGGGAACCCAGGAGAAGTGGGACTACATGCTGGAGATGCGTGCCAGCGGCCGGGACAAGGTTCAGGACTACGCCGATAAGTTCGGTGTGGAGTTCCATGCGGGCAAACGTCCCTGGTGCACCCCCGTGGATGTGGCCATCCCCTGTGCCATTCAGAACGAACTCGGTCTGGAGGATGCCAAGGAGCTGAAGAAGAACGGGGTTATCGCCATTCCCGAGGCTTCCAACATGTCCACCACCCCCGAGGCCATGGAGTTCATTCTTGAGAGCGACATCCTCTTCTCCCCCGGTAAGGCTTCCAACGCCGGTGGCGTGGCTACCTCGGGTCTTGAGATGTCCCAGAACAGCCTTCGTTTCGGCTGGGAGAGCGATGAGGTGGATCAGAAGCTTCACACCATCATGAAGAATATCCACAAGAACTGCAAGGATGCGGCGGAGCAGTTCGGCACCCCCGGCAACTACGTGAACGGTGCCAACATCGCGGGCTTCATCCGGGTGGCTAACGCCATGATTGATCACGGAGTCTGCTAGAAGACCTCTCTCGTTCCATGAATAAATTTTGAGGCGTAAAAAAGGAGAGCCCTTAAGGGCTCTCCTTTTTTACGCCTGCAGGATAAATCCACCACTTTTCTCCAAACCTTTCCCCCTTGTGCCATGATTTTCAGGGGTTATTCCGAAGGGAGGGGCTGTTCGTAATAGCTTCCCATAAGGTTGTGCCAGTCCACTTCTTCCGCCAGAAGATTCGGGCAGGTGGCGTCTGGGTAGAACCAGTGCCTCCCCAGACCCACGAAGATCTGATACCACTCGTGAATATCCGGATTGCCGATGTTGCCGTTAAGATCAATGCGTCGGAGCTCCCGGTAGATCAGGGCGGTCATTTGGTTTTCGTCCAGCACCGCCACGCTCTTTTCGAAGAACTCCAGGAGGTAAAAGTAGGAGGGGCTGCCGAGCTGGAACATGATCTCCTGCCACTTGGGGGGAACCTTGGAAGTCTTGGCGAGAACAACTTTTTTATTGTTCTTTCCGGAGCTCTTCTTATTCATCACGAAGAGAAGGCTCTGAGGATCCACATGACGCAGCTCATCGAACTTTTCGATGAGCTGTTGTGCTATGGGCTTGTATTTGGGGGTGCATACTTCAAAAGAGAACAGGTCGTCCACGGTATGGTGCTCCTTTCTGGAATTGCTGGAATGCTCTTGCGGCTGTCTTAAGGTTTTCAGAAGAGCCGGTTGCTCTAAAGAAGAGGGCGGGAAGATGCTCCTTATTTAGAGGTTTTCAGAGGGATCTCAGTAGGTGATTATCATGTGTTCCTTATCGTTTTTACTTGCCAGCAAGGCCCGGGAGGCCCTGTGAAGAAGGGTTTCTGAAGAGTCTCCCTCTTGTATTAAGGTGCCTCCAAAGGATATGGAGGGGAGGAGGATGCGCCCCCCCACCCAGAGGGAGGAGCGCTGAGCCACCAGCTTCAGGCGGTTTCCCAAAGCCACCAGATCTGCCTTGCTTCGTACCGAAGGGAGAATGAGAAGGAACTCCCCCCCTCCCCATCGGGCGATGAAATCTCCGGTGTTCATGATTTTGGAGATGCTGGTGGCCACCACTTTGAGCAGCTGATCTCCCTGATCATGACCGTAAGAGGCGTTGATCTGGGGCATGTCGTTTACGGCGATTTTCCCCACGCCAAAGGGCCACTTGGATTCCTGAAAGGCCGCAAACCGGGAGCGCAGATAGATCTCTCCATAGCGGCGATTACCGATGCCTGTCACCTCATCCTTGAGGGCCAGATCCCGATAGAGATTCAGCTTTTCCGCTACCCCGCTTTCGGAGCTGGCTTCAAGAAAGGTTTCCGCTGCCCCGAGCACGTTTCCTGCGGCATCCTTGAGAGGGGTAATGCGTACCTGCACAGGAAGCCGATGCCCCTCCCGGTGGCGTAGGAAAAGGGTGCTTTCGCTCTCCTGTCCCTCCTGAAGAACCCGAAGAAGAGGGCATCCTGAGGTGCACAGATTCGTCCCTTTGGAATCCACGTGGTTCAGGAGGTTGTCCCCGCAGGAGGTGCCCACCACGTCCTTTGCAGCAAAGCCGGTGATTTTTTCCGCCCCCCGGTTCCAGAAGAGAATCTTCCGGGATCGGTCCGTTATATAAACCCCCTCTCGAAGGGAATTGATAAGAATGTGAAGAAGTTCAGGGTTTTTCAGAATAAGAGCGTCCATGTTTTTCAAAATCCTTTCTGTGAGCATAGGCACACAAGGATGGTATCTCTTAGGGTATAGTAGCACATCTTCTTTTTTTGGGGGATCCCCTGTTGACATCTAAAAGGTATTTTGGTATAAAAATACCTAATTGAGGAGGGGGTACAATGCATCATCTTCTTCGGATTTCGGAAGCCACATCTCTTGGATTTCACGGCATGGCTCTCATGGCTCTTCGGGGAGAGAGGATTTCTGTAAAGGAAATGGCGGGGCTTCTTCAGGTTTCTGAGGCGCATCTCTCCAAGGTCTTGCAGCAGCTCCTACGAAAGGGGCTCGTGATCTCCCATCGAGGACCCCGGGGGGGCTTTGAGCTTGCTCTTTCCCCGGAATCCATTCGCCTTATGGATATCTACGAAGCCCTTGAGGGGGCTCCCCAGAGAGGGGTATGTCTTTTGAATTGCCAGGAATGTCCTTTTGGAAAATGTTTTCTCGGAGAACCCCTGCAAAAAATGGAGCGGGATTTTGTAACTTTTCTTCGGGATACCACCCTTACCACTGTTCGGGAAAGGAAGTAGAGATTATGAGAGAGAAAGAGATGCGCACGATTATTACCATCAACGAGGAGCTCTGTGACGGGTGCGGCCTCTGTGTAAAGGCCTGTCACGAAGGGGCTATCCAGCTTATTGACGGAAAAGCACGTCTCGTAAGCGATATCTACTGTGACGGCCTGGGGGATTGCATTGGTGAATGTCCTCAAGGGGCCATTACCATGGAGGCCCGGGAGGCCCTTCCCTTTGATGCCCATGCAGTGGCGGAGAGACAGAAAGCCTCTTCGGGAACTTCTCATCCTCTTCCCTGTGGCTGTCCCGGCACGGCTTCTCAGGATCTTCGCCGCCCGGCCCAGAAGAATGTTCCATGCTCTCCTTCTGTACAGGGTAGGGAGTTTCCTCGGGAGAGCCGTCTGGGGAACTGGCCGGTGCAGCTCTCTTTGGTTCCAGAGGAGGCCCCTTATCTCTCCCAGGCTCCTCTGGTGATGGCCGCAGACTGTACCGCCTTTGCCCATCCGGATTTTCACGGGGCCTTCCTTAAAGCCGGAGAGGATATCTGCCTCATCGGCTGCCCTAAGCTCGATGATGCGGCACGGTACGAAGAGAAGCTTTTCCGCATCTTTTCCCGTCACGAAACACCCCATGTGCGGGTGCTGTACATGGAGGTTCCCTGCTGCGGCGGGCTTGTGCGGCTTGTGCAAAACGCAGCCTCCAAAGCGAATCATGATATGGATGTGGTTCTGACGAAGATTTCCGTGCGGGGAGAAGTGCTCGAGGAGAAAACCTTCTGTTATCGGAAGAAGGAGTAGGAAAAAGTATTCGAGAATTCCCGGGGATTTTCCTTCGACTAAAAGGGGTCTTCGGAAAAATGCAGGAAGAACAATGTCAAAAGCGGGGCGCCAAGACCCCGCTTTTGCTATACTCTATATTCGAATCCTTTCAAAGAAAGAATGTGATAGTGTGGGGGGTATCCATGTTTCCCGGGTGCGGGATACGGTCTGTTCTCTTGCGTTGGAAGCGGCCTTTGAGCTTCCCCAGGATGTGGTTTTCGCCTTGGAAGAGGGGCGGAAGAGAGAGCGATCCCCTTTGGGGGTGGCGGTCTTCGAGGATCTTCTGCGTAACCGGGATATCGCTCGGGAGGAGCGGATCCCTCTCTGTCAGGATTGCGGTATGGCGGTACTTTTCGTGGATCTGGGGGAGGAGGTTCGTCTGGAGGGGGGAAGTCTCGAAGAGGCCCTTCACGAAGGAGTTCGGAAAGCCTATACCGAAGGATATCTGCGGAAATCCGTGGTGACAGATCCTCTCTACGATCGAAAAAATACCGGAGATAATACTCCCGCCACCATTCACTACCGCCGGGTTCCGGGGAACAAACTTTCCATCACCCTGGCTCCCAAGGGGATGGGGAGCGAGAATATGAGCCGTATCTGCATGCTTCGCCCGGCGGACGGTGAAGAGGGGGTGCTCGAAAAGGTGGTGGAGACTGTGTCGTTGGCAGGTCCCAACCCCTGCCCTCCTCTGGTGCTGGGAATCTGCGTGGGGGGAAACTTCGAGACCGCTCCCCTGGGAGCCAAGCGGGCCTTGCTGCGTCCCCTGGGGGAGCCCCATCCGGATCCGCGCTATGCCGCTCTTGAGCGGCGTATTCTGGATGCCTGCAACGATCTCGGTATCGGCCCCGGCGGATACGGCGGAAGCGTTACGGTGCTCGGAGTCGCCATAGAGGCCCTGCCCACTCACATCGCAGGGATGCCTTTGGCGGTAAACGTCTGTTGCCATGCCCTGCGCCACGCTTCGGCGTTGCTGGAAGAGGAGGCCTGATCATGACATCGGAAGTCAAACGAGTAGTCTTTCCCTGTGTGCCCGAAGATCTCCAGGATCTCCGGGCGGGGGATAGGGTGCTTCTTTCGGGGGTGATCTATACCGCCCGGGATGCGGCGCATAAGAGAATGGCGGAGCTTCTTCAAAGAGGTGAGCCCCTCCCGGTGGATTTTCAAGGACAGGCCCTCTACTATGCGGGGCCTGCCCCTGCAAGGCCGGGCAAGGTTATCGGTCCCATAGGCCCCACCACCAGCGGGCGTATGGATCCTCACACCCCCGCCATGCTGGAGCAGGGGGTCCTCGGACTTATCGGCAAAGGGCGCCGTTCTCCCGAGGTTCGGCGTGCTCTGATGGAACATGGGGCGGTCTATTTCGGGGCCACCGGAGGAGCTGCGGCGTTGCTCTGCGGTTCCGTCCGCCGGGCCTCGGTGGCGGCCTTCGAGGATCTTGCCACCGAGGCTATACGACGTCTGGAGGTGGAGGATTTTCCCCTGGTGGTGCTCCTGGATTCCCGGGGAAAGGATCTTTACGAGGAGGGGCCCAAGGGCTATCGACGATAAGGGACATGATTGTTCCCGGGGCTGTGGCGGGGGATTCTTTGAGAAAAAACGAGAGGAGTGGCGTGGTTGGAAAACTGGTATATAGCAGTGGCAGTGCTTATAGGGGGGTATCTTGGACATATCTCTCCTATCCCCGCAGGAGGACTTGTGGGAGGCATCATCGGAGGCTTGCTTCTCAAGGGGGGGCTTGGGCTGGGGGTGAGCAAGGTCTCGTTGCTCTCCTTCACTTCTCAAGTTTTAGTGGCTTTTGTCATCGTGGCCCGGTCAGATTTGAGCTGTCTCAAGGACATCCCCCGTCTTATTCCCGTGGCGGTGATCTACTCCCTCTGTCTTCTGGGGGTGAGCATCGGTTTTTCCGTGATTATCGGAAAGTTTTTTTCCATTGATCCCATTACAGCTCTATTTTCTACACCCCCCGGAGGGCTCTCCGGATTGGGCCTCGCTGCCACCGAGGTGGGGGCCAACGCCCCCGTAGCGATGCTCTTTCATCTTACCCGGATTATCCTTGTGATGACCCTGGTTCCCTTTGTGGCCAAGTGGTGGATGGGACAGTAGCGGGGGGCTGAAGGGGGCCTTTCTCCGGGATCCCTCGCAAGGCAGGGCTTCTTTTTGGTGAGAAAGATCTTTGAAAAAAGATGTTGGCGAGGTTTGAAGCCTCTATGCCGGGAAAAACAGGAATTTGGGGGTATACTTGTACCAGGAGGTGGGGAAGGTGAAGAAAAAAATAGAGGGTTTTTTCCGAGAGGCGGGAGTTTGGATCCACGGCATTTTCTTCGGTACCTTTGTGGACAAATCCGTAGGGATTATCCGAAAAGAAGCTTTCGACATGAACGACAACATGATGCTTCTCCTCTACGGAGATCTTCTGGGAATTCCCAATCCAATTTCGTATTACAGTCTGGAGCTTCTTCCCTATCTTGCGGAGGAGCTTGAGCCCTGGCAACGCCGGATGCTGCATCGCAAGTACATTGTGGAAGAGAAGGCAGCCCAGTATGACTTCTGCTAATCCTGTAGGAGTTTCTGGAGAGGAGGCGTTCTCCAAGCGGTTTCTCTTTTTTGGTGGCAAGGGAGGAACCGGCAAGACCTCCTGTGCCGCTGCGGCGGCTCTGGCTCTTGCCCGAAAGGGAAAGAGAGTATTGGTGGTCTCTACAGATCCCGCTCACTCCCTGGCGGACGCCTTTGATCTTCCCATAGGAGATAGCGTGGTTTGCCTGGAGCCGCGTCTCTGGGCCCTTGAGGTGGATCCGGAAAAAGAGTCCCGGGCCTACATGGAGGGGATCAAGGAAAAGCTCCTCCACGTGGTGAGTCCCGTGATTGTGGAAGATATTCAGCGGCAGATTGAGATAGCCTACGCTTCTCCCGGAGCGGAGGAGGCGGCGGTGTTCGATAAGTTTGTGGAGCTTATGGAGGATGTGGGATCTCAATACGATGTGCTCATCTTCGACACCGCTCCCACGGGGCACACCCTCCGGCTCCTCAGCCTTCCGGAGATGCTCGGCACCTGGATCGAGCACCTGGTGGAAAAACGCATGAAGGCCATGGAGCTCATGAGCATGGCGGCGAGACACGAAAAGAGGCTTCGGGAGAAGGTGGAAACCGATCCCATTATCGAAGTTCTTCAGCGACGGCAGGAGAAATTTGCCTTTGCCCGGGATATTCTTACAGATTTTGAGCAGACGGTCTTTTACTTTGTGCTGAACCCTGAAAAGCTCCCCCTTTACGAAACCGAAAGAGCCGTGCGGATTCTCCAGAAATACGGCATCCCCGTAGGGAAGGTTATCGTAAACCGAGTGGTTCCCGAGGGATGCGGAGATTTCTGGGAGAGCCGCCGTAAGGTCCAGGAGCACTGGCTTGAGGAGATCCGCTGTCGTTTCGCCTCTCGGGGGGTTCTCTCCATTCCGCTTCTGGAAACGGATGTCACCGGGGTGGAGCAGCTCGAAGTCATCGCCCGAAGTCTTTTTCCCTCTTCTGAGAATGGGGGGTAGCTCCATCCTCAGAAGAGAGAGAGTCGAATCTTTTTAGATTTTTCAGGAGGGAACCACCAGTACGGGGCAGGATGCTATGGTGAGCAGATGTTCTGCGGTACTTCCAAGAAGAAGCTCCCATAGCTCCCCGTGCTGGGAAATACCCAGAACCAGAAGGGATGGATTCTGTTCTCGGAGAATTTTTTCGAGCTCTTCGTGAGGATGACCGCTCAAAAGCTCTGCGGAAACGTTGGTAAAGCTGTTTTCAATGGCACTAGCCAAGGTCCCAAGAGCATCCCCGGCGGCATGTACCAGAGCATCCGCGTCCTGGTATTGTTCGAGAGAGACCACGTGGGTGAGGATCACCTCGGAGGGGTTGGTTCTCATGAGATCCCGATAGGCCTTCATCATGGCGTGAACTCTCTCCGAAATCAGATCTGTGGTGATAAGCACCTTTTCTCCCAGAGATCTCTCGGGAAGCTCCTCGGGAGCTTCGGTTCGAACCAGAAGCTGTGGTAGCGCCACATGGCGTATAAGGTCCAGCGGGTCATCTTCCCGGTGGATGACGAGCACCGAAAGGGAGCACTCTTCACTGTGGGCTACCTCTGCAATGGTCTCCATCTCTTCTCCCGCAAGGGTGATGGCGTTGTGAGGCTGGTCGATTTTTTCCAGCTCTTCCTGGAAAAGCAGCATCTGACTCTCCGCTTCCTGTACCAGCGTGGGGGTGTTCAGCCCCGCCACGGTGTTGACCACGTGAAGCACCGTAATGTGAGAGTCTTTCCTCGCCACATGCCGGATGGTCCAGCGGAGCCCCTCTAGAGAGAGAGGGGAAAGATCCGTGGGGTAGAGAATTTTACGTAGCATGGGAATCCCTCCTTTTCTGTGAAAAACGTTTTTTAAAGTATAATTCCTGTGCTGAAGAGGTCAAGGGAATTGTGATGTTGGAGGGGAAAGCGTGAAGAATCCTAAATACTGGCTGTTTTTACGATTTTTTCAGAAAATTGTCCTTCTGCTCCCCCATTCCTGGGGAGTCGCTCTGGGGGGATGGGTGGGACTCCTGCTTTGGGCGGTGGATCGATCTCATGTGGATGCGGCGGAATCCCGATGCGTGAAGATTCTCGGGGTAGGGGTTTCTCTTGCTCGGGGAATCGTGCGCCGATCCTATCGAAACCTTGGACGGGGAGCTGCGGAATTCTTGCGGTTTCCTGTGATGAAGGGTTCTTTCGATAGATACGTTCACGTTCACGGAGAATCTCATCTTACGAAGATCCTTGAGGAGGGCAAAGGCGCGGTTCTGCTCACCGCCCACTTTGGCAACTGGGAACTTTCGGGGGCACGTCTTGCGGAGATGGGATATCCCATCAATGCCATAGGAGCAAGCCAGAGGCATGATGTTATTACCGAACTCATCGCCTCGCTTCGACAAAGTGCGGGGGTTCGCCTTCTGGGAAAGGGCTTCGATCTCCGCCGCTCGGTGGAGTGTCTCAAACGGGGGGAGTTTCTCGGAGTGCTTCTTGATCAGGACCCCCGGGATCAGGGGATAATTGTCCCTTTCCTGGGGATTCCTGCAAGCACTCCTCCGGGGCCTGTCAAAATGGTCTGCAAGCGAGATGCCCGGATGGTGCCTGTGTTTATTGTGCGCCGCCATGGAGGTCCTCATCATGACCTCTACATTCTTCCTCCCCTGGAAGGAAAAGAGGGCAAACCTTTTGGAGAAGATCTGGAGGAATCCCTTCGGCAGTGTAATGATGTTTTGAGTTCCTGGATAGAGCGCTATCCGGATCATTGGATGTGGCTCTACCATCGGTGGGCTTCCACCACAAAGGAGTGAGGCATGCGGAAAGATCTCTGTCTTCTCGGTATTGATCCCGGACGGTATAAGTTTGGGTGGGCCTTCGGAACTTTTGGGGAAGGGCTTCTCTGCAGCGGCATCGGAGAGACCGCCTCCTTTGCTCTTTGGCTTGCCCGGGTGCTTGAGGAAAAAGAATATTCCTTCCTTCGAGAGACCCTGCGGGAGGGAGATCCTGAATATGGGGCTCTCCTGCAAAAAAAACGAATCTTTCTTGGAACCGGTACCGGAAGTCGGGATTTTGCCCGAATTTTTGAGGATCTTGGATGTCCCTTCGTCTGGGGGGAAGAGTCTTTTACCACTCTGGAGGCCCGAAAAGTCTACTGGGAGCTTCATCCTCCCCGAGGAATAAAGCGCCTTCTCCCCCGGGGACTGCTTCTTCCTCCCAGGCCTTTGGATGATCTGGCGGCATGGTGTATCGTCAAAAAATGCTTGAATTTTTGAAAAGGCGTTTCCAGAGCTGCTCCGGCGTGATATCATGAAGGTCGGAATTTGCAAGATTCTAAAAGGACGTGAAGAGAAAAGGGAGGAGTAAAAGCATGACACCGGAGTTATTGTCGAAGTTCTTGAATGCCAACGGAGCATCCCTGATCTCGGTGAGCCAGAGTCTCGGGGTGGTCGCTAAAATACAGAAGTCTCGTATAGTCAGAGGGGTGGACGCCCCCGGAAGCTGCGTGGCCGCTCTTGTGGGAGTTGTGGGAGGGGGGATGCACGGCACCTCCTGTATCATGGCGGATAAAGAGGCTTTTGCAGCCTACGTGGGAGCCATGGGTGGGGGGATGATTGCTCCCAACCTGGATGATTCTGTGGCTTTGAGCGTGGTGGGAGAGCTGGCGAACATGGTGAACGGTCAGACTTTGATTAAGATGAATGTGGATGGGGTGGATCTTACCCCTCCCCAGCTTATTACGGGAGAGAACATCCGGGCGGTGCCCATGGAGCGGAAAAATACGAAAACCATGACCATCCCCTTCTCTCTCGAGGGTGGCGGCGTGGTTTATCTTGTGATCTCTGCGGAAGTTTAGAGAAGGAGCCCCAGAGTGAGCCAGGAATATTTCCAGGGTGATGCCTCCTTAAACGCTCTTTTTTCCTACATCTTTGGATTGAAAGAGAGCGAGCTTGCTCTGCTTATGCAAAAGTATGAGGAGCAGGGGGGAGAGGGGGAGCCCGAATCGCTCTACACATTCCTTTCGCTTCACGGAAGGGCCTACGTCGTTCTGTGGTGTGTCCTTGCGGTGGTGGAGGATATCAATTTGGTGATGGGAGCTGTGGTGGGGCCGGATAAGACCGTGGTATGGCACGGGGTGGGGCTCTGTTTCTGCCGAAGGGAGAATGCGGCTCTCAAGAACTGGCAGAGAGTTCTTGAAATGGCGGCGGGAGAGTTTTCCGAGGCCCCTCCGGATGTGAGCGAAAGCGACTACTGGTCTGCAAGTCACCTTGCCCGACAGTGCAAAGATGCCTGGCAGGGGAGCATCTCTCATCTCTTTGCGGAGGCGGAGTCCTTTTACGGCAGAAAGTTCAAAGAAAAAAAGTCTCTTATGGAGGAGCCCCGGCTTACCTCTCAGGTAGGGGAGTGGCTCGGAAAGTGGCTCCGGGAGATGATCGGCAAGAATCTCCCCCTCCGGGCTTTTCGGCTTGCCCCGGTCTCTCTTCCGGAGCTTCGGGAGCTTGCGGTGCGTCTCTATCCCCTTCAGAGTGCTCTGGACGACTACGTGAGAAATGCTCTCCATCCGGAACAGAGAAAAGGGGCTTTCCCGGAGAACTCTTCAGAAAAAGGGAACAGATCTCGTGACGAGGCTTCTCCGGAGGAGGTGCTGCTCCTTCCTCGGGAGGATATCCTTCCGGGAGAGCTCGTGGTGGATCCTGTAGAGGGAATTCCTCTTGGGGAGCTTCGACCGGGCAATAAAGTGATTCTCAAGGATTCGGAAGGGGAAGAAGTGCCCGGAGAGGTCTACGTGGTGCGACAGCTCAAGAGCAAGGAGTATGAAATCCACGGAAAAAATCGTGAAAAGGGAACCTTTTTCCGCTACATTGCCTCGGGGGATGTGAAGGTTCGGCTCTGTCCGGAGATTGCCGAAGAGGAATCCCCTCCTTGGTGGCGGGAGAACTGGAAGCTTCTTTTCCTCCTCCTTGGAGCGGTTCTTCTCTTTCTCTTTCTTCTCCTTCAGGGAGGGTCCTGAGATTTCCCTATTTTCCAGGGGAACTTTCTGGGGAAGAGCAGCACAAGAGCAGTTGCGGAGGGATGAAGGGGTCCTTCTCGTACAACTGCTCTCGTTTTTTAGCTTCTAATCCATGTGGCGGCCTCCGTTGATGTCAAGAACTTCTCCGTTAATGTATTCATGTTCCAGAAGAAAAAGGATCCCCCGGGCGATTTCCTCGGGAGTAGCTATGCGTCCGTTGGGCGAGAGTTTGCCAAGACGCTGCTTCTCCTCCTCCGAAAGCATGGGGGTGGCTACCGGTCCTGGGGCTACCGCATTCACTCGGATGTTGTGGGGCTGAAGTTCCCGGGCGAGGTGGAAGGTGAAGCCCAGGAGCCCCGCTTTGCTGGCGGCGTAATGCACTCCCAGAGTTCCCCCGTTTTTTCCCGCAATGCTGCTTACGTTTACCATGGCCGCCCCGGGACGGCCCGCCATATAGGGGAGAATGCATTTGGTTACCAGGTAGGGGGCGGTGAGATTAGTGGCCAGCACCTGTTGCCACTCTTCCAAGTCGATATCCAGAATAAGGGTGTTATCTCCCAGAATGCCCGCATTGTTCACCAAGTAGTCGTATCCTCCGAAAAGAGAGGCTCCGGCGACTATGGCTCCGGCGATCTCCTCGTAGTTTCTCAGATCCGTTCGAAAGCCTTTCACCACCACCCTACCCCGGGAGAGCTCCTCCTCCAGCCGGAGGGCTCCCTCCTCGTTGCGATGGTAGGTGAAGCCTACGCTGATTCCCCGGAGGGCAAGAAGTTGTACCAGAGCTTCGCCGATGCCCCCGGTTCCTCCGGTAATAAAAGCGCTCTTTCCAGTTATTTCATCCATGCTAAGATCCCCCTTCGAAGATGTTTTTTACGAAGCACAATTTCCGCAGTCCAAGGATAATCCATGAAAAAATAAAAGACAACGAGGGAAAGAAGAAAATGACAAAAGAAGAAAAACACAGTATATTCAACGGATGTGTTCCTTGGAATGTGAGGAAAGAGAAAAGAACCTTCCGGGAAGGAGGAATTTCTTTTGCTTAAGAAGCTCTTGTGTATCGTCGGGCTTGTCTGGATGGGACTCTTTTTGGGAGCCTCTGGAGGAGAGGCTGCGGAGGGGATAGTGCTCGCCCTCTCCGGAGGGGGCACCAAGGGCTATGCTCATATAGGGGTGTTCCAGGTTCTGGAAAGGGAGAACATACCTATTCGTGCCGTGGTGGGCACCAGTATGGGGGCCATCATGGGGGGGCTCTACGCGGCGGGATACTCCGCAGAAGATCTGGTTCGCATCATGAAAGAGGAGATCGATCTGCCCGCCCTCATGGGGGACCAGAGCACCTCCCTTCCTCGGGGGCGAAAGGATCGTGCGGGAGAGGTGATCTACGCCCTTCATTTCGATGAAAAAGGACATCCCGTGGGGCCTCTGGGGCTTATCTCGGGGCGGCAGCTCTATAATACCCTTGCACGGTATGCTGCTCGGGTGAATACCACTGATTTCGATGCTCTTCCCATCCCCTATGCGGCGGTGGCCACAGATCTCGTTACGGGAGAGCCTGTGATCCTTCGGGAGGGGAATCTTGCGGATGCCATGCGGGCCTCCATGTCACTGCCCGGGATCTTTGAACCCTGGAAGTTTCAGGGGCGTCTTCTGGTGGACGGAGGGCTTGTGGCGAACATTCCGGTTCGGATAGCCAAGGAGTTGTACCCCGGTTACCCTGTGGTAGCGGTTATGGCCAGTAGCGGGCTCAAGGAGCGGCGGGAGATTCGTAGCCCCGTGGACGTGCTGGGGCAGATGACCACCATCCTCACCCAGCAGAACATGGAGCAGGATCTTCGGGAGGCGGACCTGATAATCCGCCCCGCGGTGGGGGATTTGACTCTTCTCGGAACGGGAAACGAAGATCAGGTTGTTTACGCCGGAGCCCTTGCGGCGGAGCAGGCTTTAGGAAAGCTTGCCCTGTTGGTCCAGGCCACCAAAAATCTGGAAAAACCCAAATCTCCCAAATCTTCAGAATCCCCCCTGGTGGCTCAAGTCCTCCTGGAGGGCTTTCCGGGGATTACGGAGAAATTTCTGGCCCAGGAGCTCTCCCGATGGAAGGGAAAGCCTCTGGATACCAAGGATATTCTTGATGCCTGCGACCTTATTGAGGCCCGGGATGATCTGGGTGTGGTAGGATATCGGTTGGAGTCAAATCCGGATGGCACGGTGAACGTGGTGGTGGAATCTCTTCCCCTGGCTCCCTACGAGCTTCTTTTTGCGGGCTATACCTCCAACCTCAACGAACATCGGTGGATCGGTTTGACAGGGCTTCGGCGAGATCTTCTTGCGGAAGGGGATATTCTCGAAGTGGAGCTTTTGGCAGGAAAGGACTGGAGTCTGGAGGGGCGATATTTTGCCCCCGCCTTCGCCTACGAGCGGAACGAGTACATGCTTCAGGCCCGAAAGTGGCACGTGAATCCTCAAAACGCAGTTTCCATGGAGTGGGAGCGTTACGCTCTGGGGGTTTACGCAAGCAAGTGGTACGGAAACATGCAGGTACGGTATGGCCTTGTGGGGGAGAAGCTCTCCGGAATGGGGGGGGAGGGGGAATCCTTCTGGTGGGGTCCCTATCTCTCCCTGCAGTACGATCGGCTGGATGACCCCTATGACCCAAGCCAGGGGATTCAAGGTTCCGCCCGAGTCTGGTGGGCTAATGCGGAGCAGATACTCTGGGATCTTCGGGGATCCTGGTACTCCCCTTTCCAAGGAGGGATTCGCTGTTCTCTCCAGGCAGGAGCTACAGGCGGAGATCCTGATGTGGCTCCTCATGCGGCATATCTTGGGGGAGATACTACGTTCCTCCACCTTAGTGACTCCCCCTATATGGGGGCGAATCTCCTCTGGGCTCGTTTTGGTTTGCAGAAGCCTCTTCTCAAAGGGGGAGTCTTTCCTGTTTACGGAGAACTCTTCTTTACTCAAGGCTATCTTTTTGATAGCTCCTGGAGCAAGGAGGAGCAGTCCTGGGAAACCGGGGTGGCGGCCTTCGTTCCCGGCCGTTTCCTGGGGGGAAGAGTTTTTGTGGTTTACGATGACCAAGGGGATATCAGTGTGGGATTCGAAGTGGGAGGCCCCTTTCAGGGATTTTCCCATATACCGGAATAAAAGGCCGGGTAGAATTTTGCGGGGAGGGATTTTTTCCAAGCCGGATGTGTCATGTCATGTGTTATAGAATGTACTTATATTTTGTACTGGGGGGATCTATATGGCGCGTAACATAACGCCCAGAGAACAGGATTATTCACAGTGGTACCAGGACATTATCAAGGTGGCGGAGCTGGCGGATTATGCACCTGTTCGGGGATGCATGGTGATTCGTCCCACGGGATACGCTCTATGGGAGAACATTCAGCAGCACTTTGATCGGCGTTTCAAGGAGACGGGACACGTGAACGCCTACTTTCCCGTGCTCATACCAATCTCCTTTCTCGAAAAGGAAGCCCAGCACGTGGAGGGCTTTGCTCCAGAGTGTGCGGTGGTAACCCATGCGGGGGGAGAGGAGCTTGAAGAGCCCTTGGTGGTCCGCCCCACTTCGGAAACTGTTATCGGGCATATGTACAGCAAATGGGTGCAGTCCTGGCGGGATCTGCCGGTGCTCATCAATCAGTGGGCCAACGTCATGCGGTGGGAAAAACGGCCTCGCCTCTTTTTGCGTACCTCGGAGTTCCTTTGGCAGGAGGGGCATACCGCTCATGCCACTGCGGAGGAGGCCATGGAGGAGACCCTGCTCATGCTGGAGGTCTATCGGGAGATCATGGAGGAAAAGCTTGCCCTCCCGGTCCTTCCTGGGGAGAAGTCCGAGGGGGAGCGTTTCCCTGGAGCGGACCGCACCTTCACCTGTGAGACCATGATGACCGATACCAAGGCTCTTCAGGCGGGGACCAGTCACTTCCTCGGGCAGAACTTTGCCAAGGCCTTCGATATTTCTTTCCAGAGCCAGGAGGGGAATCTGGAATATGCCTGGACCACCAGCTGGGGGGTTTCCACCCGGCTTATCGGGGCTCTCGTGATGACCCACTCGGATAATGACGGTCTCATCCTGCCTCCCCGGGTAGCTCCGGTGCAGGCGGTAATCATGCCCATCTCCACCGACGAAGGGCGGCGGGATCAAGAGATGGTTCCCCTGGCGAAACACGTGGCGGAGATGCTCAACAAGGTGCTTGGCCCCCGGGCGGTGATGGTGGATACCCAGTTCCATATGCGTCCGGGAGATCGATTCTTCTCGCACCTCCAGAAGGGAGTTCCTCTCCGGCTGGAGCTGGGAGAGCGGGAGCTTCAGGATAAAACCTTCCGCTTTGTCCGTCGGGACACCGGCGAAAAGGGGTTCCTCTCTCTGGAGACCTTGTCCACGGAAGTTCCTAAAATGCTTGAGGATATTCAGCGCCAGCTCTATACGAGGGCTCTGGATTTCCGCAAATCCCACACCCTTCGGGCCTCCTCCTTCGACGAGATGAAGGCCATGCTTACCGAGAAGGGAGGATTCGTGGAGGCCTTTTTCGATGGCTCTCCGGAGGACGAAAAAACCATCAAGGAAGTTACCGGAGGAGCCACGGTGCGCTGTTTCCCTCTGGCCCACAAGGATGAACGGGGAACCTGTGTCTTTACAGGAAAGAAAGGGGCTTCTTTGGCAATTTTCGCCAAATCCTATTAGGAGGGTCCCCCAGAAAAACCTCTGGGTATGACAATAGCAAAAGGCAGGAGCTGGGCGGCGGCTCCTGCCTTTTGCTATGCCCAGTTTTCTGGGGGGAGCGGGATGCTGGGATGCTAGTCGATCACCGACATTAAGTCCCGTTTATGCTCCTCTTCCTGAATCAGAATATCCTCAAGAACCCGGCGTAAGCCGTACTCCCGAAGTTTTTCTGCCTGAACAATGCGCTCTTTATAGCGGCGGATAGCAAGGTCTTCTCCTGCAAGATCCTGCTTGAGCATCTCCAGAGTATTCGAGGAAATTGCCCGCTTCTCCACGTCCACCGTGGGGACTCCTCCAAGGAAGTCGATCTGCTCTGCAAGCATTACCGCATGCTGCATCTCCTCCTGAGAGTGAATAACCAGTTCCTTCTGAATGGATTCGTACTGAGCGCCGGTCATCACTGCCGCATGCTGTACATACTGAATGGCTGCCGCGTATTCCCACTCCAGATCCTTGTTCAGATCCTCCAGCAGTTTTTTCAGGTCTTCATTCATGAGATAGAACTCCTTTCCAAATACTTTTTCCCTTTTTCACGCCCCACGTCTCTGATGCCCGCTGTAGTTGATTCATATGCCGCCCAGGAATCTACTTCCGAAGTTCATCGTAGAGCTGGAACATTTGGCGAAGTCCCGTTAGCTCCTCCTTTGAAAGGGCCCATCCCGGGGCAGGATCCTCCCCGGAGCCCTTGAAGGAGAAGCTCCCTTTCTGGGTTTCCGCGAATTTCCGGATAAGCTCCAAGGCCTCTCCCGAGTTGGGAAGAGGTATGTCGCACCAGAGAAATCCTCCCTGAAAATGCACCCACTCCTCCCGGAGAGGAAGAGCGTACCCGGCACTGCCGAAAGAGAGCACCACCTGAGTGGGGGTAAAAGGAGTCTCTCGCCGAAGGAGGCAGACAAAACGAAGCTGGGGCGGGGATCCGTCATCCTTTTTCCCCACATAGAGGTAGGCATGGGCTCCCCGGCCCTCTCCCCTCTTCTCCGCAATGGAGGGAAGATACCAGAAGATCCCCGTGTTGACATCGTAGCTCATAATAGCGGAAGTCCTGCGGAGCAGTCGTGCTTGAGCGGTTTGGGCGCTCTTTGTGTAGCGCTCGATTTTCTCCCAGTACGTATCCTCTGACGGGTCAAGCTGCGCAAGCTGGCGGTATCCCCGTAAATTTCCCATGTAGTCTGATGCGGGGAGGGGTTTTACCCGCTTTGTAAGAGCCTCAATCTGTTCAAGTCGCCGTCCCTCTACAGCGGAAGAACAAAGCTTCTGGAGAGGTTCCGAAGAGATGGAGCGAAACATAGGAAGTTCCTCACAGAGGGAACAGGCCTGGGCAAAGTTTTTCTCGTTGAGAAGCTCCTCAAGCTTTTTTCGATTTGTTTCAAGAAGCTTTTTCTCTAAAGCCAGTGCTCTCTCTTGATACAATGCATCTTCAGGGTCCAGCTCTAAAATGCTGTAGTACCCCTCTAGCCTTCTGGAGCCCGCTTCGGGAGGCAGCTTTGCTATGCCCGCTTTCAGAAACTCTTTCTTTCGGGCCAGATCCTTTTTCCGAGCATCCTCACAGAGACCCCGAATTTTCACTTCCAGGGAGTCTTGAGAGGCGGGATCTCCCGAAGCAAGAGGGGAGAGGGTGCTGCAGAGGTCACAAGCCCCGGGGATGTCGTCGTTGCTCAACGCCAGAAGAATCTCCTGGTACTGTTCTTCAAGGGAGGAAAGCTCATCAAGCTCATCAGGGGAGGCTGATGAGTCGCTTCTGGAGCTCTCCGGAAGAGGAGAGGTCTGTTTGCCAAGGTAGATGAGGCCTCCAAAAACGGCAAAAACCACCAAAGCTCCTATGAAAACCTGAAACATTTTACGCTGGGATTTCTCTTCAACAGCACTCATGAAAAAAAACACCTCTCGATGGATACGAAAATCTGTAAACTCTGCAATAGGAAAATGTTCTTACGAATCGGCTCTTTCGTTCATAGCTGGGAAAGCAGAAAATTTCGTCGGGTTTCCCATTCTTGTTCCCCTAAACGGGTGCTTTGGTATGTAAGGGTAAGCCTGGGGCGGAAGTGCTCTCCCTGCAGACGAAGATGGATTACCGTATGCCCCGCATGCCACTCCGTGTGGTACCGGAGATCCTCCAGGGCTACCGCCATGCCGAAAGAGGCGAGATCTTCCTTCTCTCTGTAGGGGCTTTCCGGATTATCCCAGACAACCTGCTTTTCCAGAGGAGCTCCGTACTTCTGCTCAAGAAGGGTCTCCAACCGGGAAAAATGAGTTATGTCCTTATCAAGGCGCAATGTTTCGGAATGGAAGGTGCAGGAAATCCCTGAAAGAGCGCCCTCCGGGAAAATGTAGGTGAGCGAGCCGGGAATATCCGCAATGAATGTCCCGGGAACTGTGAGATACAGAAAGTTTCCCTCAAAGGCCTCGGCGTAGGTGGTTATACCCTCTCGTTCTATCACCATCTCTGGAGACATGCCCCACCGGACACGGCGAACCTCCGGTTCCAGAAAAAAAAGGGATGCCCCTTCGATAGATGCGGGAGTAATGCCCAGAGAGGAGTAATCCAGAATATCTCCTTTTTCCGCAAAGGAACTACCTGGAAAAAGGAAAAGCACAAAAAACAGAATGGCTGCTCCGTAAAACTGTCGGCTCTTGTGGAAAGTCATCGTTCTATGTCACCCCTACCAAGAATATAGATACATGGACGAATCGTATTGCGTAAAAGTTCGGATTCTGCGGCTCGAAAAGCTACGAAAGCAAGTATACCATGCTTTGGAGAAAAGTGATTTCCAGCCTTACCCTCCCGGCAGCATTAGCGGGGCTTTTGATATGGAAAGGCCAAGAAAAAACCGGATTTCACCCTGGGGAGAATGGAGACATAAATAAGGAAGAAAGTATAAGAGCTTGAGGGAAATACAAAAACATCTCAAGAAAAAGGG
>NPIG01000063.1_pt1 | contig 126956 bp, 116 predicted proteins | sample 8637441 | NCBI WGS metagenome assembly NPIG01 (sample SAMN07420675, study PRJNA396082) | bioreactor metagenome | isolation source: sample BR6 brine-fed electro-methanogenic bioreactor BR | place: Japan: Kochi | collected 2016-06-14
GACACATGATCATCAGCATCAACAACCACCCAGATATAAGGAAGGTGTTCGAGGGGCTAAACGTAAGGGAGGTAAACATCCGATACACAGTCGGAGGAAGAGGAAAATCACCAGAAGTGAAAGAACTCATTTATACAAATTTCTAAAAAGAGGAACCGCAGTGCGATTCCTAATATGAGGCAAATTTACGGTTGGCGTTCTATATACTTTAAAACGAGCGCCTCTTTGCCCTCACCAAGCATTCTGTACTGCTGGTGCTGCGCATTACAAAAAGCACTATGACATCCAACGACTCTGGGGTTAGAACGGCTCAAGTCGACAACTACATGCTTTAGGACTTTTGGTCGTGCTCTGATAATTGAGAGGCTATATATAGCGGTGGGTCGACCATCACGATCGAGAACTTCATAAGACATAAAAACTCCATCCTGTCATCACGACAGTATTAGTTAAGAGTAGCGCAAGGTACGCCACACGCATCAATGGTAACTGTAATGAGGGACTTTGTCATGATTCAAGAGAAACATAGAATCGACAATTGTTGGTTTAAATAAAAGAGACAATATATGACTAACTAGTCAGGAGAATATCGAGGATTGTGTGTGCCAAATCATGCGCAAATCAGTGCCAAAAGCGCCGCGAATTTACATTTAGGTAAAGCAAACATGAGAAGAGATATTTGTACGAGAATGAGTAGAGAGGTATGTGTTTAAATATAGCTGGAAGGTGTTGCGCATGGTACCAGTGGCCGGACTCGAACCGGCACGCTTTTAAGGGCGGGGGATTTTGAATCCCCTGTGTCTACCAATTTCACCACACTGGCGCAAAACGTGAGGCGTATTATAGAGGGGATTTGTTCGCCGTCAATCCCTATATGTTTTGGGATGATAAAAAAATTGTTTTTCCTGTACAATCTGGCCTCTTTAATAGCCTCCCTTAGTGTTGTGGTATGCAGGTAAAAGATTTTCATTTTGAACTTCCTGAAGAATTAATTGCTAGTTTTCCGTTAGAGCAGCGTTCTGCTAGTCGTTTGTTGTGTCTTGATGGCGATAGCGGCGAGCTATCACACCGTGGTTTTACGGATATATTGGATCTGCTAAACCCCGGCGATTTGATGGTGTTTAATAACACCCGTGTGATTCCAGCCCGTTTGTTTGGTGAGAAGACGACGGGTGGCAAAATAGAAGCCCTGATTGAGCGCGTATTGGATCAGCATCGTGTGTTGGCTCATGTGCGTTCTAGTCGCTCTCCTAAACCGGGTGCAGAGCTGCTTTTTGAAGGTGGTGCCAAAGCCGTCATGATTGGCCGTCATGAGAACCTTTTTGAGCTTGAGTTTTGTGGCGACACACCTGTTTTTGACTTATTAGAAGCGCATGGCCATATGCCGTTGCCGCCTTATATGAAGCGGGATGATCAACTAGAAGATCGAGAACGTTACCAAACGGTCTATAACGAAAAGCCTGGTGCGGTTGCCGCGCCAACGGCAGGGTTGCATTTTGATGAGGCCTTGCTGTCAAAACTAGATGAAAAAGGTATTGAAAAAGCCTTCGTAACCTTACATGTCGGCGCTGGAACCTTTCAGCCCATGAAGGTTGAGCGTGTTGAAGATCACGTTATGCATGCAGAATATATTGAAGTTTCGCAGGAGGTCTGTGATGCTGTTAAAGCAACGCGTGCGCGAGGTGGAAGGGTGGTCGCTGTGGGTACAACCAGTGTCCGCTCCTTAGAAAGCGCTAGCCAAAAGGGCGAGATTGAGCCTTTTTATGGGGATAGCTCCATTTTTATCTTCCCAGGATATCAGTTTAAAAGCGTCGATTTGCTAATAACTAACTTCCATTTGCCTGAATCTACGTTGCTGATGCTGGTCAGTGCGTTTGCTGGTTACCCCCACACGATGAATGCTTATAAAGTTGCCGTTGAGCAGCAGTATCGATTTTTTAGCTACGGTGATGCGATGTTTATCAGCCGTAAAACAGATAATACGGAGGCTTTGTGAGTCGTCAGTGCTTTATGAAATTTGAAAAAATCGCGACTCAGGGAAAAGCGCGTCGTGGCCGATTAACCTTTCCTCGCGGTGTGGTTGAGACCCCAGCTTTTATGCCGGTAGGTACGTACGGTACGGTGAAGGGGATGTTGCCTAAAGATATCGAAGCGATTGGTGCGCAGATTATTTTAGGTAATACCTTTCATTTAATGTTGCGCCCAGGTACAGAGATTGTACGTTTGCATGGTGATCTCCATGACTTTATGCAATGGCAGGGGCCGATCCTTACCGACTCTGGCGGCTTTCAGGTGTTCAGCTTGGGTAAGATGCGCAAAATTACTGAACAGGGTGTGACTTTTCAATCACCGGTTAATGGCTCAAAAGTATTCATCGATCCTGAACGTTCCATGGAAGTTCAGCGTGAGTTGGGCTCTGATATCGTGATGATTTTTGACGAGTGTACTCCTTACCCCGCGACGGAAACGGAGGCAGCAACCTCCATGCGTTTATCACTGCGTTGGGCAAAGCGCTCCAAAGAGGCTCATGGTGATAGCCCGTCGGCGCTCTTTGGGATTGTTCAGGGTGGCATGTACGAACATCTACGGGATGAGTCACTGGAAGGTTTAACTGAGATCGGTTTTGATGGTTATGCGATCGGAGGTTTATCCGTTGGTGAGCCAAAAGATGAGATGGTCAAGGTGTTGGACCATTTAGCCCATCGGATGCCTGAGGATAAGCCGCGTTATTTGATGGGGGTCGGTAAACCAGAAGACTTGGTTGAAGGCGTGCGCAGGGGTGTCGATATGTTTGATTGCGTTATGCCAACCCGAAATGCACGAAATGGACATTTGTTTACTGATACAGGGGTTGTAAAACTAAGAAATGCCTCCAATAAAACAGATACACGTCCTTTGGATGAAACCTGTGACTGTTATACCTGTCTGAACTTCAGCCGTGCTTACTTGCATCACTTAGATAAGTGCAAAGAGATTCTAGGGTCTCAGCTGAATACTATCCACAATCTTCGCTATTATCAGCGCTTGATGGCGGGTTTGCGTGAGGCGATTGAACAGGGTAAATTGGACGACTTTGTAACCGAATTTTACCGTAAGCGTGGGATGGATGTTCCGCCGCTTGCTGATAATTAATTTTTTCTTTCATAGAGTTAGGAGTAGCAATGAGCTTCTTTATTTCACCAGCTTACGCTGAGGCAGCAGGCGCTGCAGGAGAGATGGATCCAGGGATGTTCAACATTATCTTTTTGGTGGGCTTTGGTCTGATCTTCTACTTCTTTATGTGGCGCCCTCAAGCAAAACGCGCCAAAGAGCATAAGGAGTTGCTTGCAAGCCTGTCGAAAGGAGACGAGGTGTTAACTGCAGGTGGTATCTTAGGTAAAGTCGTTAAGTTGAATGATGATTATGTAGTACTTGAAGTGAGTGAAGGCACAGAGCTGACTTTCCAGAAAGCGCATGTTTCTGCTGTACTTCCTAAAGGTACTCTGAAAAGCATTTAATCTGAATGTTTGTTTAAAACGCCACTCACCAGTGGCGTTTTCGTTTGTTTAAAGGACCGGGCACCATGCTCAACCGTTACCCTCTGTGGAAAAATCTACTGATTATTTTTGTGCTGCTGATCGGTGCACTTTATGCAGCTCCTAACCTCTACCCCGAAGATCATGCTGTCCAGATTTCTGGTACGCGTGATATCTATCAGGTGGATCAACCTCTGCTTGATAGCGTTACAGCGGCGCTTGATCGGGAAGGGATCGCTTATAAATCTACAGAGCTGGATAACAATAATGGCCTGATTCGTGTTTCTGATGGTGAAGCACAGCTTAAAGCGAAGAAAATTATTAGCTCAGTGTTGGGTGATAACTATGTGGTTGCTCTCAATCTTGCGCCAACCACACCGGATTGGCTGACATCCGTCGGTGCAGGCCCAATGAAATTAGGATTGGATTTGCGTGGCGGTGTTCACTTCCTTATGGAGGTGGATATGGTTCAGGCGGTATCTCAGCGCTTGGATGTCTATGTCTCTGAAATTAAAACCAAGCTCCGTCAGGAAAAATTACGCTATCGTTCAGTAGACCATCGTGAGGATGGTAGCCTGGCCGTAAAATTTGCTGATAGCGAATCTCGAGATAAAGCAGCTGTGTTGCTGCGTAAAGATTATGTAGAGTTTTTGATTGATAGTATCGACGATGATTCGGGTAACTATCTAACGATCACGCTAACCGAGCAGACAATACGGTCTATCGAGGACTATGCGATCAAGCAAAACTTGACGACCTTGCGTAATCGTGTGAATGAGCTGGGTGTGGCAGAGCCTTTGGTTCAGCGTCAGGGACGTAACCGCATTGTGGTTCAGTTACCGGGTGTACAAGATGCTGCTGCAGCTAAGCGTATTATCGGTAAAACAGCCAATTTGGAGTTCCGTCTCGAAGCGAAGACGGATGCTAATCGGGCACTTACAGAAACCTATGAGTTCCGCAGTGAGCCGGGTAGAAGTGCGACTATCGAGAAAGATATCATCATTACCGGAGCCAGTGTCGCAAATGCACAAGCCTCGTTTGATGAGAATGGCCAGCCTCAGGTAAATATAACCTTAGATAGTAAAGGTGGTCAGTTGATGAACCGCACGACGCGTAATGCTGTGAAGCGTCGTATGGCCGTTCTTTTTGTTGAGCACAAGTCGCGAACCTTGTTCGAGACAGTGGATGGTGTACAGGTTGAAAAGCGTGTGCCCTACGTGGAGAAGAAGATTATCTCCTTGGCAACGATTCAGTCAGTACTGGGCTCCCAGTTCCGTATCACCGGCTTAGATGGGGCGGGTGAATCATCAGAGCTTGCTTTGTTATTGCGTGCGGGGGCACTGGCTGCGCCAATCTACTTTGTTGAAGAGCGTACGGTTGGACCAAGTCTTGGTGCTGAAAACATCGAATTGGGTATTACCTCCGTACAGATCGGTTTTGCCTTAGTGCTGATCTTTATGGCTGTGGTTTATCGCGTGTTTGGTTTGTTGGCGAATATTGCTTTGTGTATCAATTTAGTCTTGCTGGTGGCGGTTATGTCGTTACTATCGGCGACGCTAACATTGCCTGGCATCGCCGGTATTGTCTTAACGGTTGGTATGGCCGTTGACGCCAATGTATTGATTTTTGCCCGTATAAAAGAGGAACTAAAGAACGGCTTACCACCGCAATCGGCGATCAACTCGGGCTTTGAACGAGCCTTTACCACCATTTTAGATGCCAATATCACCACCTTATTAGCAGCGGTCATCCTCTTTGCAATGGGTACCGGGCCAGTCAAAGGTTTTGCGATTACCTTGTCTGTAGGTATTTTGACGTCTATGTTTACTGCCATTTGGGTTACGCGAGCGCTGGTCAATTTGACCTACGGTGGTCGTCAGCTTAAAACTCTGTCGATTTGAGGTATATGAAGATGTCTGAACAAAGCAAAACATACAACTTCATGGGCTTCAGAAAGCTAGCAACTTGGTTCTCGGTCATATTGCTGATTATCTCTATCGGCTCCATGACTGTGCAGGGTATTAAGCTAGGTCTGGATTTCACCGGCGGTAGCTTGGTAGAAGTTGGTTATGAGCAAGATGCGGATTTGGGTAAAATTCGTACCCAACTACAGGCAGCTGGATTTAACGATGCTGTCGTGCAAACTTTCGGAGCACCGACCGATATTCTTATCCGTTTGGGGGCTGATCATGATCCTCAGTTGGGAGATAAAGTTTTAGCTGCACTGCAAGTGGATGAAGCGCAATCGATTGAGTTACGTCGTAATGAGTTTGTGGGTGCTCAGGTAGGTGAAGAGTTACGTGAGCAAGGCGGTTTAGGTCTGTTGCTCGCGCTCTTTATGATCATGGTCTATGTAGCTTTCCGCTTCCAATTCAAATTTTCTGTTGGTGCGGTCGCGGCGCTGGCCCATGACGTGATCATCGTTGTTGGCTTCTTCTCTCTATTCCAGATCGAATTTGATTTAACCGTGTTGGCTGCTGTGCTAGCGGTCATTGGTTATTCACTTAATGATACGATCGTAGTTGCGGACCGTATTCGTGAAAATTTCCGTAAGATGCGTAAAGGCTCTGCGATCGAAATCATGAATACTTCTTTGAGCCAAACATTAAGTCGTACTTTAATTACGTCGATAACAACCTTGCTTGTATTGGTTGCATTAGCTGTTTTTGGCGGAGAAATGATTCACGGTTTTGCCATAGCCTTATTGGTGGGTGTGACCATCGGTACTTATTCATCGATTTATGTATCCGCGAATGCATTGATCATGATGGGTATTTGTAAAGAAGATTTGATACCTCCTCCTAAAGAGGATGAGGAAGGTGTTGACGAACTTCCGTAACGTTAATTTGAACACAGGCCGGCATCTTGCCGGCCTGTTTGTTTATACCCATACTGTAGGTATGAACTTATATCAGTTGGAAGAATATTATGAGCAAAGAGTGGACCCAAAAGGATCCGGAAGCCCAGCGTGAAGCAGAAAAATACCAAAAGCCGGTTCCTAGTCGAGAATTTATTTTGGATTTTATGCACCGCTGGGGAGCACCCATCAGTCATAGCCGCCTTTGTTATGAATTGGAAATCTATGATGAAGAGTCGATTGAAGCGATCTCACGACGTCTAAAGGCGATGTGCCGTGATGGGCAGTTAATGAGTAATCGCAAAAATGAGTTTGGACTGATCCAAAAAATGGATCTGATATCGGCTAGAGTGATCGGCCATCGGGATGGTTTTGGTTTTGCAAAGCCTGACGGCAGTGGAGATGACCTCTTTATCTCTCCCCGTCAAATGCGACAAGTGTTTGACGGGGATCGTGTTTTGGTGCAAGAGATTGGCGTAGATCATAAGGGACGCCGTGAAGGCAAAATTATCGAAGTGCTGGAGCATTGTACCCGTAAGTTGGTAGGGCGTTTTAAAGGGTCTAAAGGTTTCGGTCATATTCGCCCAGAGAATCAACGTATTACGCAGCAGGTGATGGTCATCGCTGATCCGCAAAGCGGTTTGGTTTATGAAGATGATCAGTTGGTGGTGGTAGAGATCACGCAACAACCGGGTAAGCGAAATATGCCCCAAGGGCGAGTTATCGAAGTGCTTGGCGATCATATGGCGCCTGGTATGGAGATTCAGGTTGCGATACATAATTACGGTATCCCTGATGAGTGGCCCGATGAGGTGCATCAACAGATAGGCGATTTGACGCCGGAGGTCGAAGAGTCGGCAAAACAAAATCGTATCGATTTACGCTCTCTGCCCTTCGTCACTATTGATGGCGAGGATGCAAAAGATTTCGATGATGCTGTGTATGCTGAAGCTAAGCGTGGCGGGGGGTGGCGCTTGTGGGTGGCGATAGCCGACGTCTCTTGGTACGTAAGGCCCAATACGCCATTGGATCAGGAAGCCCATAAGCGCGGTAATTCGGTGTATTTCCCGGAGTTCGTCGTTCCGATGCTACCAGAGCTGTTATCTAATGGTTTGTGTTCCCTCAATCCAAAAGTAGACCGGCTTGCAATGGTTTGCGAAATGACAATCAGTGAGGCAGGTAATTTATCGGGATATCAGTTTTATGAGGCGGTGATCTGCTCTCAGGCGCGGTTAACCTATACCAAAGTGGGCGCCATGCTCATGGAGCCTGATTCTGAAGAGGGGCAAATGTGGCGCAAAGAGTACGCGAAGCAGGTACCGCATTTAGAGTCTCTTTACAGCCTCTACTTTGCTTTGAGAGAAGCGCGGGAGAAGCGCGGCGCAATCGACTTTGAAACCACCGAAAGCCGAATTATTTTTAGCGATCAACGTAAGATCGAGCAGATCGTCCCCGTTATACGTAATGATGCCCATAAATTGATTGAAGAGTGCATGTTGTGCGCTAACGTGGCGACCGCAAGATTTTTAAGTACCGCCGAAATTCCTACGCTTTACCGTGTGCATGATGGGCCGAAAGTTGCCCGTCTAGAAAGCCTTAGGGCTTATTTGGGTGAGTTGGGATTAAACTTGTCAGGTGGTGAAGAGCCCGAACCTGCTGACTATCAACAACTGGCTGAGGTGATTGAGGAGCGTCCTGATCGACATGTTATTCAGACTATGATGCTACGATCCATGGCCCAGGCTGTTTATAGTCCAGAAAATCATGGTCATTTCGGGCTGGCCTACGATGCCTATACCCACTTTACGTCGCCGATACGTCGTTATCCTGACTTGCTTGTACATAGAGCTATCCGCTCGCTTATTCATGATGGAAAGCAGCGTCGTACAACTCGTCAGCCTGATGATTTTGTGCAAAATCCGGACTTTAACTACCGCTATACAACGGAGCAAGTTTTACAGTTAGGCGAGCATTGCTCGATGACGGAGCGTCGTGCTGATGATGCCACACGTGATGTACTTGCGTGGCTTAAATGCGAGTTTATGCAAAGCGAAGTGGGTAAAGAATATGAAGGGGTTGTGTCTGCTGTTACCGGCTTCGGCCTCTTCATTGAGTTGGAGTCGGTATATGTAGAAGGTCTTGTGCATATTACGGGCTTACCGAGTGACTATTACCATTTCGATGCAGGTAAGCAACGTTTGGTGGGTGAACGAACGCGTAAAGTCTTTAAGTTAGGTGATCGCTTGAAAGTACAGGTGGCTAGAGTGGATCTGGATGACCGTAAGATCGACTTTGAACTGGTCGAGGTGTTGCAACGGGCAAAAGCCCCCACAACGGCGCGGGTGAGTAAACGCCAACTATTAGCTGAAGGTAAGCTGGCACCTTCGGGCGATAAGAAGAAAGCAGTGGGTGCAGGGCGAAGAGGTAAAGCGGCTTCTACTGGACATAAAGGATCGACCCACAAGAAAACACACCTGTCAGCGGCTGAGCGAGAATTGGCCAAGCTCTCAAAAGGGGGAGTGGGGAAAAGCAATAAAGCTAAAAAGCGTGTAGCAAAGAAAACTAAAGCTCGAACCGTTAAAAAATAACGAGCTGGTTGTTTAGGTTTACATATCGACAATTTGTTATAATCGGTTGCAAATTTAATTGTATGCTGTCGTGTGCAGCCAAGATTGGAAAATGATGAAAGAGATCATCCTGTTGACGATTTCCGGTGAAGACAAACCGGGAGTTACATCAAGTATTACGTCTATCCTCGCCAGCTTTCAGGTGAATATTTTGGATATCGGTCAGGCGGTGATTCACAATACTCTTTCGCTGGGGATTCTTATCGAAGTGCCTAAAGTGTCTGAGTCGTCACCGATTCTTCGTGATCTGCTGTTTAAGGCGCATGAGATGGATATGAAAGTGCGTTTTCAGCCGGTTGGGGAAGATGAATATGAAAACTGGGTGACAGGCCAAGGAAAGTCTCGGCACATTATTACGTTGTTAGCACGCAAAGTGACGGCTGCACACATCGCGACAGTTACCGATATTGCAGCACGACATGATCTAAACATCGATAAGATTACCCGCTTATCTGGACGCCTATCGCTCGCACATGAACAGGAGAATACAAAAGCGTGTGTAGAGTTTTCTGTGCGTGGGGCTTCTGATGACACCTCCCTCTTGCGAGAAGAGTTCTTACGGGCGGCCAGCGAGTTGGATGTAGACATCGCATTTCAGGAAGATAATGTGTTCCGTCGTAATCGTCGTTTGGTTGTCTTCGATATGGATTCCACGCTGATTGAAGCGGAGGTCATTGATGAGCTAGCGAAAGAGGCCGGTGTTGGCGATCAAGTGATCGCAATTACCGAAGCGGCTATGCGTGGTGAGATTGATTTTAACGAAAGTTTCCGACGCCGAGTTGCGCTTTTAAAGGGGTTGGATGCGGGGGTACTTGAGTCCATTTCCCAGCGCTTACCTTTAACCGAGGGCGCAGAAGAATTGGTATCCAATCTTAAAGCTTTAGGCTTTAAAACAGCGATTCTTTCAGGTGGTTTCACCTATTTTGCTGAAGACCTACAAAGGCGCCTTGGCTTTGATTATGTCTATGCCAATCGTTTAGATATTAAAGATGGTGTCGTGACGGGGGAAGTTGTCGGTGAGATTGTGAACGGTGCTCGAAAGGCTGAGCTTTTGAGGGAAATCGCTGCCCGTGAAGGTGTTTGCTTAGAGCAAACGATTGCAGTGGGAGATGGCGCTAATGACCTACCGATGCTGTCTATCGCTGGTTTGGGTATCGCCTTTAGAGCAAAACCGCTAGTCAGACAAAGTGCGAAGCAAGCCATATCGACTCTGGGGTTGGATGGTATCCTTTACTTAATCGGCTTTCGAGATCGTGACGCTATTCGTTAAGTGTGGGAAGACGGACAAGCCAGCATTGTGAGTGCTGGCTTTTTAAGTTGCTTTTTAGTTATCGAAAAAATCATAATCCATTTTGTCCACCGGGGGTTGCAGGTAATAGCCTTGTATTAGGCCCACGCCCGATTTCCACAAGCGGCTCATCACTTTTGGGTTTTCAACTTGAGGGGCAATTGTGATTTTTCCTGCGTTTTTTAGGCTCTCAATCATCTCATTGAAACTCTCGTCGAGAGGATCGGCATCGATCAATTCGTTGATAAATGAACCATCTAGCTTGACGTAATCGGCTGGAAGCTGGCGTAGTACCTGCTTGGCATTGCTAGAGCAGCCATGATGTTTAATGCAAATCAGGCAGTGCAATTTTTTAAGGCCGTCCGCAAAGCTTTGTGCAGCACTAAGATTACTGGAGCACTCATGCTCACTAATCTGAAATACTAAGTGATCCGCAGGCATGCGTTGTTCTCTCAATAGGTCAGCGAGCCACACCAACATATCGGGGTCGCGCCATGTTTGAGCGGTCACACTAATGAATAACCGGTGTTTATGGCCTTTATCCAGCTCAGATCTTAGCTGAAGAACACTTTGCTTGATAACCCAGCGATCCATACGCGTGCTGAGATCGGCAAGGGCTATTGTATTGAGAAACAGCGACGGTGCAAGCTCGTTGTTTTTTTGATCGAGCAGGCGCAATAGGGCTTCATAATGGCTCATCTTGCTATTGTAGGAGAGCGGCACTATCGGTTGATAGAGTAGTTTGAACTGCTCGTTATCCACGGCTTTCTTTAAAGCTTCGATCGCTTTGGTGTTATCTTGTTCATCATGGTCTCGCTCAGGCACATACAAAAGAGCACCACTGCTTTTACGTTTGCCTGAGGCAACATGATCAGCCGCAGTTTTTGCGCGCGCAGTCAGTGTTTCGGCATCAGGAGAAGTGTCCGTAATCGTTGCTATGCCAATCGAGCATGTGAGCTTTATTTGGGTGCTGGCCATAGAACAAGTATGTTCTGTAATCACTTTGCATAAGCTCTCCGCCACTTGAACAGCTTTGTCAGGACTAGGGTCTTGGAAGATAACCGCATAACTGGATTCGCCAATGCGTCCTTTTATGTGCACTGGATTAAGCTGTTGCTTGAGTATATCAGCGAGGTCTCTTGCGGCATGGTCACATAAATCAGCCCCGAACTGCGATTTCAAAGCTTGGTGGTTATTGAGCTCTATATAGAATAAGTGGCAGTCGTGGCCACCCGTAAGTGCTGTTGTGATGGTCTCATCTAAGCGGCGACTCAAAAACTGGCTGTTATATAGGCCGGTGATTGGGTCGTGCTCACTGAACGATTTCTGTGTTTTTTGGATATTTTCTGGACGTACGATGACCTGAACACAGGGGGTATTATCTAAGCGCGACTCTTGTAATTCAATGTAAGCATTGAAATTAGAGTCATCGGCTCGGCGGCCTGTGAGTTGGAAAAGTAACTCTTTTAAGTTTTCTTCAGCAAATATTTTAACTTGTTGGTGTAGCTCTTCTTTATCTTCTGAAACGACGAACTGCTCAATGAGTTTGCCTTCAAGCTTTTCTGGATTTTCATAACCAAACAGTTTGGCAAAGGCGTTGTTGGCCAACAAAAGACGCTCTGCATTAAAGTAAGCAATGGCTATGGTTGAACGTTCCATCAAAACTCTACAGCGTTTTTCTGCTTCTTTAAGCAGCGCTTCGGCCTGTCGCATGCGCCTTCTATTTTCGAGGTGCTCAAGTTCTCGACGAATAGAGATGAGCAAAAGCTCTTTTTCCTCTAATGGTACAACGGCTTGCATATTGGCTTTTAAGCCTTGTAGAAGGTAGCGGCTGTCAGCATGAGGAACTAGCTGAATGACGGGAATATCTTTGTCAAGGCGCTTTAAGTGGTGCAGAGCTTGCTTGACGGTCAGGTCGTCCCTTTCTGAGGTGCATATAATCAAATCCCAAGAACGCTCTGAAAGCGCTTCTAGAAGCTCGCTTTCGCTGTTTATCTGTCTGCCTCTAGGGGCGAGGCGTGCGCCGCGCAGCAAAGATATAATAGGGTCTGTCTCAGCAGGGCTGAGTCCAAGAAACAAAAGCTGAACATTTTTACGCAGTTTCTGGCCACGCTGATCTGATAAGCGCTGCAGAAGAGCATCCGATGTTGTGACGGCTTCTTTCATCCAAAGAGTTTCCAATCATCCAGTGACAATGTGACGTTAGGTCATTAGCAAGTTTAGCTTTTTTATTGTCGTATGTCAGGGGAAACAAAATAAAGAAGTGTGGCAGGGGTAGCAGGATTCGAACCTGCGCATACTGGAATCAGAATCCAGTGCCTTACCGCTTGGCGATACCCCTACAGGAAAGTGGTAGCAATGGTGGCAATGGCGGGATTTGAACCTGCGACCCACGCATTATGAATGCGTTGCTCTAACCAACTGAGCTACATTGCCTGAGATGGTAGAAAGAGATGGCAGGGGTAGCAGGATTCGAACCTGCGCATGACGGGATCAAAACCCGTTGCCTTACCGCTTGGCTATACCCCTATCTCTTTTTTGAATGGTGGCAATGGCGGGACTCGAACCTGCGACCCACGCATTATGAATGCGTTGCTCTAACCAGCTGAGCTACATTGCCACATCGCATTCGAGGCGCGCATTATTCTCTGTTTTAGAAATTCTGTCAATACTAAGATGCGGAAAAATATAAGAATATTTTCAATTTAATAAAAAAAATCGACCTGAGGCCGATTTTTTTATCAAGTTGGGTGTTATACGTTAAACCTAAAGTGGACAACATCCCCATCTTTTACAACGTACTCTTTGCCTTCTAGGCGCCATTTCCCTGCATCTTTAGCACCCTGTTCGCCCTTGTAGGCGATAAAGTCGTCATAACCAATGACTTCAGCGCGGATAAAGCCCTTTTCAAAGTCTGTATGAATAACGCCAGCGGCTTTTGGCGCGGTTGCGCCAACAGGAATGGTCCATGCTCGTACCTCTTTTACACCGGCGGTAAAATAGGTTTGCAGCCCAAGTAGCTCGTAGCCTGCGCGGATAACACGATCTAGGCCAGCCTCTTCCATACCTAAGTCGGCTAGGAACTCCTCTTTTTCTTCGTCGTCCAGCTCGGCAATTTCTGATTCCAGTTTGTTGCAGATAGCAACTACTTGAGCACCTTCGGATGCTGCAAATTGGCGGACTGCTTCAAGGTGTGGATTGTCTTCAAAGCCATCTTCATCAACATTGGCGATGTACATCGTTGGTTTGATGGTTAGCAAGTGAAAGGTTTTAACGATTTTTAGCTCGTCAGCATCAAAGTTCAAAGCGCGAGCGGCTAGACCTTCAGCTAAATGAGGCTGCAAGCGTTCAAGTAATGCTTTAGCTCTCACTGCATCTTTGTCGCCACCCTTTGCGAGCTTCTGAATGCGTTGTAGCTGTTTTTCTACTGAATCTAGGTCAGCTAGAGCTAACTCAAAATTGATTGTTTCTATATCGGCCAGTGGGTCAATACAGTTGGCTACGTGAATCACATTATCGTTTTCAAAGCATCGAACGACATGAGCAATCGCATCGGTTTCACGGATATTGGCAAGAAACTTATTACCAAGACCTTCCCCTTTTGATGCGCCGGCTACAAGGCCTGCGATATCCACAAACTCCATTGTTGTGGGAAGGATGCGTTCAGGATTTACCAGCTCCGCCAATTTATCCAGGCGAGGGTCGGGCATAGGAACCATGCCTGAGTTTGGTTCGATGGTGCAGAATGGGAAGTTCTCAGCATCAATGCCTGCTTTGGTCAGTGCGTTGAAAAGCGTTGATTTGCCTACATTTGGCAGGCCAACAATGCCACATTTAAAACCCATAGTTTATCTACCTTTTTAGTTAGCCTTTGATGCTGTGAAGCTTATTCATGGCTTTGTGCCAGTCGCCTTGAATGGCGTCTGGTAACTGAAAGAGTGCTTCGTCAATTGCGGTTTGTGTTTTGTCTCGTTCACTTATGGGGGCTTTAGTTAAAACAAAGCCTGCGACAGCGCTTGCATGCCCTGGGTGCCCAATACCTAACCTAAGTCGATAGAAGCCTTTGTTGTTCCCTAGTTTGCTGATGATGTCCCTAAGGCCGTTGTGGCCGCCGTGACCGCCGCCAAGCTTAAATCGAGCGGTGCCGGGGGGAAGATCTAGTTCGTCATGAGCCACCAGAATGTTTTCTGCTGGTATTTTATAAAAATTGGCAAGCGCAGATACAGCTTGTCCGCTCAGGTTCATGAAGGTCGTAGGGATAAGTAAATGAACGGTTTGCCCGTTAATGACGGTTTTTCCGTAGAGGCCGTGAAACTTTTTATCAGCCTGAAGCGAGATAATTTGCCGAGCAGCGAGCTGCTCGACAAATTCTGCCCCGGCATTGTGACGGGTATTTGCATATTGAACTCCCGGATTTCCCAGGCCTACAATCAGCTGTATTTTGTCATTCATGCCGGAGCTAACGTCCTAAAACGCTTATTTAGCGGCGCGAGCACCACGTGGAGAGTATACGTAACCGATACCCTGGTCGTGATCTTCACCGCGACGTAGAGCTGCGATTTCAACACCTGCTGGCAAGTTGATGTCAGAAAGGTGAAGCATTTTGCCCGCTTCAGCATTGCTTAAGTCAACAACCAACGCTTCTGGCAGGTTCTCTGGCAAGCAGAGAATCTCAGCAACGTTTGCTTCAACAGCGAATTTAGCAGCAGCTTTAGATGCAGCCGATTTTTCAAAGTTCACAAACTGAATTGGAACCATGATTTTGATTTTGTTGGTTTTCGTGATGCGTTGGAAATCAGCGTGTAGAATCATCGGTTTAGATGGGTGACGCTGCAGATCTTTGATGATCACCTGTTCTTCTTTGTCTCCTAATTTCAGTGTCAGGATAGAGGAGAAGAAAGATTGGTCATCTAGCAATTTCACTAGATCTTTGTTGACCATGGAGATTGCCTGTGGGTTTTTGCGCTTGTCACCACCATAAACAACGCCGGGTACAAGGCCTTCGTGACGCAGGCGGCGGCTCGCACCTTTCCCCTGATCTTCACGAGTAACAGCTTCAACTACAAAATTAGACATTTTATTACCTATAAATAAATAAGCTGCAAAGCCCCGCGACCAGAGATTTGCAGCGATTTTAAAGCGCCTTTTAAGCGCTTGTGCCCAACATGGGCGTCTTCTGTGCTTGTGCCTTAACGGAACATCGCACTGATAGATTCTTCGTTGCAGACACGGCGCACCGCTTCTGCCAACATCGGAGCGAGTGTCAACTGACGAATTTTGCTACAAGCTTGTGCTTCTTTCGTCAGAGGAATGGTATCTGTTACAACTAGCTCGTCGAGTGTTGAATTAGAGATATTATTGAGCGCTCCACCGGATAACACTGCATGGGTGGCATATGCTACAACACGTGCGGCCCCATTTTCTTTGAGTGCTTGTGCTGCTTTGCATAGAGTACCTGCGGTATCGCACATATCATCAACCAAGATGCAGGTACGGCCTTCAACATCACCAATGATGTTCATAACTTGAGATTCGTTAGCACGTTCGCGGCGTTTATCAATGATCGCCAAGTCGCAATCCAGTTGTTTAGCAACTGCGCGTGCACGGACTACACCGCCAACATCTGGAGAAACCACCATGGGATTCTCGTATTGCTGATCAATAATGTCGTCCAGTAGTACAGGTGAGCCGTATACGTTATCAACAGGAACAGAAAAGAAACCCTGGATCTGGTCAGCATGAAGGTCGACGGTTAAAACGCGGTCAACGCCAACCGCTGTCATCATGTCGGCGACGACTTTTGCGCTGATGGCAACACGAGCTGAGCGAGGGCGGCGGTCTTGACGAGCATAGCCGAAGTAAGGAATAACGGCTGTTATTCGAGTGGCTGATGCGCGTCTCAAAGCGTCAGCCAAAACAATCAATTCCATTAGATTGTCATTAGTTGGCGCGCAGGTCGATTGAATAATAAAAACGTCTTTACCGCGGACGTTTTCCTGAATTTCGACACTGACCTCGCCATCGCTAAAACGGGCAACATGTGCTTTACCCATAGGAATATCGAGACGTTCGACGACTTTCATCGCCATCGCAGGGTTGGCGTTGCCAGTGAAGACCATCATTTTGGACATGCTGAGCACCTTTTCGGACTGTTCGGCTTTGGAGTTCATAGTTGGCTGGGAGTCCATCATTTCTCAATTGGCTGGGGTAGGAGGATTCGAACCTCCGCATACTGGAATCAGAATCCAGTGCCTTACCGCTTGGCGATACCCCAGTAATTTTCTGGGGTTTCACTCCCTAAAAAGAGGGCGCTATTCTCTTAAAAAGCGGCTTATGGGTCAAGCCAAAATTGGAATATTGGTGGTTTTTTAATCAGTTTTTTGCCAGTTATTAATGATTAACGTAATCTTTAGGTCTTCTCGTGTCAGAATCAGTTTTTCAGGAAGGTTGATTGCGCCATTATTGGCGTAACGTGGGTAGGTGATCGTCCAGCCAAGCTGTGTGAGGGTGAAAAGCTTATCACCATCGAATGTCGCTTGGTAATTGTGTGTCGGTGAAGGGATGCCTTTTATCCAATAGTGCGCATCTCTGACAGGGAGGTGCCAGCCAAGGCGCAAGGCTAGCAACTCATCTGGACCTCCAGCTGAAAGGGGTTGTTCGCCAGGCATTTCTAATGACGCATAGTATTGGTCGCCTTGTAGGGAAGCGCTCCCTTGGCCTAACGGGCCACGAATATCTACGTTGAACTGATCAATGTTTTGCTTCCAAGTGAAAGTTGCGGATAGTGACTCGGAAGGGGTGCGTACACCTATTTTTCCCGTTGCCATCCAATGCTGAAAGCGATCCAAATTATCACGTTGAGTCTGCCAGGCCTTAGGTTCGGCGGGAGTAGGTGTGGTTATTTTCGGTGCAAGGCTGCAGCCACTAAATAGTATGGCTAGTAACGAAATACTCAGAAGTCTGCGGATAGCGCTCATTTTGCATCCTTAAGTGATTGAATCATATCTTTCAGAAAAGGGTTACCTGGGTGCTGTTCTGACAACTCTTGGAAAATCTTACGAGCGCGTTCCACCTGATTAAGTTTCACTAAAACGGCGACTAAGTGGCTGCCTACTTCGGGGTCGGGGTAGGCAGAATAGGCTTGTTCTAAATAAACCAAGGCCTCGTCAATGCGATTCTGTTTATAGAGGTTCCAACCCATTGAGTCGATAATGGCTGTTTCGTCTGGCTTAAGTTGTAGCGCTCGGGTTAGGAGTTCATGAGCTTCCATGATTCGGTCAGTGTAGATCGTCAGGGTATATCCCAGTGCATTTAGTGCCATGGCGTTATCAGGTTGCTGCTTAAGAATATAACGAAACTCTTTTTCAGCTTGGGCCAATTCACTTTCAGGCCGTGACATGGCGCGTGCATAGAGTAGTGTGATGTCATCAGGATAACGTGCCAGTCCTTTGTCTAGCGCTTCTATGGCTTCTTGCTTTAGGTTGGTACTGCGCAGCCAATCGGCATACAGGTTAATAAGGCTAGGCCCTAGTTCGGCATGTTTGTTTATCGCGGTTGTTAGTGTTTGATCAATGCGTTGGCGATGCTCTTCTCCTTTGAGGAGTCCAACCACGCGGGTGTATGCCTGAAGAATGTTGGTACCATGCTCAACTTGAAGATAGTGTTCGATTGCCAGCGTCTGGTTTTCTTGTTGTTCGGCAATGAGTCCGAGGTAGAAATGGGCTGATGTGTCGTTCTCTCTATCCGCCAATGGCTCCAAAATGGCGCGGCTATCTTTGAGGCGATTATAATCTAACGCCAGAAGCGCTAGGTAAAGGTGCAATTGTTGGTCATCTGGAAAGTTCTGAATCAGTGCTTGGCTGTTTTTTGCGGCAGTGGCGTATTTTCCAGCTTTGTATAGTATCTGAGTTTCAAGTACTGCAATCTGTTTATTGTCAGGTTGTTGTGCCGCTAACTTGGATAGGATGGTTAGCGCTTCCTGATAACGCTGTAATTCTTTAAGTAGATCTGCCTTTTGCAACATGGCAGGAACGGCATCCGGAGCATATCGTAGTGATTGATCGAAGCTATACAGGGCTTTGTCAGGATGAGATAGGCGTCTTTCAATAACGCCCTTGGTTATCCATAGTTCTGACCGTTTAGGTGTGAGTTCTATCTGGCTATCCAGTGCATCATTTAGATCTTGTGCTTCAGGAATGGTCAGTTTTTCAGCGGCTGAGCTAATTAACAGAAGTATTTGCCTGCTATCAGATACCAGTGCTCTTTCAATATAGGGCAAAGCTTGGGTGTATTTTCCCTGATGTATAAACAAACCCGAGAGTAGCTCATAGGGTTCTAAGTCTTCAGGATAATGTTGGATCCAGATTTTTGCCGCTTGCTCAAGCCCTACTTGATCTTTGGAAAACTGAGCGATGCGTGTTGCTCGCTGGATAATGCCGCGATCGCCTGTAAGTTCAGCCTGCTTCAGGTAATTTTTTAGCGATATGTCATACTGGCGTTGATGTCCCGCTAGCTCGGCAGTTAGCAGATCAAAGAGGGTTGCGCCGTTAAGTTCGCCGGGAGTGTAGGTGGCATCAGGGTAGGTGATGGCGGTATCCATAGGCAAGCTGTCGGTGCGTAGGCTGCTGCACCCAGTCAGTAGTCCAGCGCTGATCAAAATAAAACAGGTCAGTTTATTAAGCACGGTGTAGTATCGATCCGAGGTTGATAAAGGGCACTATAGGACAATCAGATGTCCTTTGTCATCGCCATAAGTTATGTTTTCTTAGTCTAACCTTGGCTGAATAGGTTCCATTGTGTGCTTATGTTGACAGTTGTTTTAAGTTTTTAGTGAAACCGGTGTATTATTACGCGCTTGTTATTTGTCGAGTGTAGTAAAACGATCCATGTCTCTTCTTGCTTTGGGCATCAATCATAAAACTGCTTCAGTCTCTATCAGGGAGAGGGTCGCCTTTAGCCCTGATAAACTGGCAGATGCGCTAAAACAAGCGCATGGCTTTGCGCAGCTCAAAGAGATAGCTATTTTGTCCACGTGCAACAGGACCGAACTTTATTGCTCGACGGAGTTGCCTGGTACCCGGGCGGTATTGGAGTGGCTAGGTCACTATCATGGTTTAGATTTGCAAGAGTTAGAAGCGTGCTCCTATCTACACTGGGATGAGGCCGCCGCGAGGCATATGATGCGTGTCGCGAGTGGGCTGGATTCTCTGGTGTTAGGTGAGCCTCAAATCCTCGGGCAATTGAAGTCTGCTTATGCGGTATCTCAAGAACAAGGATTGGTGGGTGCTGAACTGGGGCGCTTATTTCAGCAAACTTTTTCTGTTGCTAAAAAAGTACGTACCGATACGGCCATAGGGGAGAACCCCGTCTCTGTTGCCTACGCGGCGGTAAATCTGGCACAGCATATATTCTCGGATTTAAAGACTAGCTCTGCTTTGCTGATTGGTGCAGGTGAGACCATAGAGCTTGTGGCACGACATCTTGTCAATGCAGGTGTTAGTCATATTACTGTAGCCAATCGTACCCTAAATCGTGCTTTACAAGTGGCTGAGGCATTTGATGGCAAAGCGGTTATGTTAGGAGATATTCCGGATGTATTGCCTGATGCCGATATAGTAATTGCATCGACTGCCAGCCAGCTACCTATTTTAGGAAAAGGGGCGGTTGAAAATGCGCTGAAAAAGCGCCGCCATCGCCCGATATTTATGGTGGATATTGCTGTCCCCCGGGATATAGAGCCACAAGTGGCTGAGTTGGATGATGTGTATCTATATACGGTTGATGACCTCAGGGAAGTGATCGAGGAAAATCAGCGTAGCCGTGAAAGTGCCGCAAGAGAAGCGGAAGCTATCATCGAGTCGGGCGCGTTAGATTTTATGAAGCAGCTCCGTTCGCTGGATGTGGTTGATACAGTGACACAGCTTAGGCGCAATTATGAGCGCTTGAGAGATCAGGAAACTGAGTTCGCTTTGAAGCAATTGAAGAATGGTAAAGATCCCGATGTGGTGATGGCAGAAATGGCAAGGCGCTTGACCAATAAAATGCTCCACCACCCTACAATTCAACTAAGAAAGGCCAGTGCTGAAGGGCGTGACGATATTATTGACGCGAGCCGCACACTGTTCCAACTGTCAGATTCGGACGAAAACTGATACATGAAAGAGTCAATTCGCGCCAAGCTAGACAAGCTGGCGGACCGCTTTGAAGAGTTATCTGCGCTGTTGAGTGATGCAGATGTTATCTCTAACCAAAATACCTTCCGGGAGTATTCAAAAGAATACGCTGAGTTGGAGCCGGTTGTTCAATGCTTTGCGGCTTATCAACAAGCGGAGTCAAATGTTGAAGAAGCGCAGTTAATGATGCAGGACAGTGATCCTGATATGCGTGAGATGGCAAAGGAGGAACTGGCCGAGGCGCAAGCGCAGATAGAAGCATTAAATGACGCGCTACAGATACACCTGTTGCCTAAAGATCCAAATGATAAAAGCAACGTGTTTCTTGAGATACGGGCTGGAACCGGCGGTGACGAAGCTGCCATCTTTTCAGGTGATCTTTATCGCATGTACTCACGCTATGCCGAGCAGCAGGGCTGGCGTATCGAGATCATTAGCGCTAACGAAGGTGAGCATGGTGGCTTTAAAGAGGTGATTACGCGCGTCGTGGGGCAAGATGTTTACTCTCGATTAAAATTCGAATCTGGGGCACATAGAGTACAGCGTGTACCGGCAACCGAGTCTCAGGGGCGTATTCATACATCGGCTTGCACGGTCGCCGTAATGCCTGAACTAGATGATGTCGAGCAGATTGAAATTAATAAAGCCGATTTGCGCGTTGACACCTTCCGGGCATCAGGTGCGGGTGGTCAGCATATTAACAAAACCGACTCGGCGATTCGTATCACACATATACCAACAGGTGTGGTTGTGGAGTGTCAGGAAGAGCGTTCACAGCATAAAAACCGTGCGAAAGCGATGGCTTTGCTGGCTTCACGCTTACAATCGGCTGAGATGGAGAAACATGCAGCTGAGCAAGCGAGTACTCGTAAAAGTTTGGTCGGTAGTGGTGACCGTTCAGAACGAATTCGTACTTATAATTATCCCCAAGGTCGCGTAACGGATCATCGAATTAATCTGACACTCTATAAATTAGATGAGATCATGGAAGGTAAGCTTGAAGAGGTGATCAACCCGCTAATGCATGAGTACCAGGCAGAGCAGCTTGGTGCTTTGGCGGACTAATCGCGTCTATTGAGTGGGAGATTAGCGTTGCAAATCTCAGATGCGCTGGCTTTGTCAACGACACTGTTGGAAGTCAGCGATTCTCCTAAAAGGGATCTGGAACTGATCCTCTGTCATATCTTGGAAAAACCTCCTAGCTATCTGATGACGTGGCCAGAGAAAGTGCTCTCTTCTGATCAGTTGGCGCGCTTTCAGGCATGTTTGTCACGGCGAGTAAAAGGTGAGCCTGTTGCCTATATTCTAGGTTATCGAGGGTTTTGGACACTGGATCTGGAGGTCACCCCTGATACATTGATCCCTCGAGCAGATACTGAAGTATTGATAGAAATAGCACTGGCCCGCTTTGATCAAAGCCCGCGAAGAGTGGCTGATCTTGGTACAGGCACAGGAGCGATTGCGTTAGCATTAGCCAGTGAAAGACCTCGTTGGGATATTTGGGGGTGTGACCGCATTCCTGCTGCGATAGCATTAGCTAAGCGCAATCAAGCTAAGTACCAACTGCCCAATGTCTCTTTTGTTGAAGGGGATTGGCTTTCGCCGCTTGATGATCAATTTGATCTTATTGTGAGCAACCCCCCCTATATTGACCCACTAGATTGTCATCTTCAGCAGGGGGATGTCCGCTTTGAACCGTTGAGTGCGCTGGTGGCTGAAGAGCATGGTTTTGCGGATATTAAGCTGATAGCAACGCAGGCGTTGGCTTTTTTAAAACCAGAGGGCTGTTTGATGTTTGAACACGGCTATGATCAAGGAGAAGCGGTTAGGCAGTTATTGGCTATGCTGGGGTATCATCAGATTGAGACTCATCAGGATTACGGAGGAAATGACCGTATTACCCTAGGGTGCAAACAAGGAGCTTAGATAATGTTAAGCGATGAGCAGTTATTGCGCTATAGCCGCCAAATTATGCTGCAAGATGTGGACATTGAAGGTCAGACTCGCTGGCTACAATCCACAGTTTTGATTTTGGGTGTGGGTGGGTTAGGCAGCCCCGCAGCACTGTATCTAGCAGCCGCCGGTGTGGGTACCTTGATATTGGTGGATGATGATCAGGTGGAGCTAACTAACCTACAGCGCCAGATAGCTCATACAACCGACCGCATTGGGATGATGAAGGTTGCCTCTGCTGCCGATGCTATTCAGCAGATTAACCCGGATACTAAGGTTATCCAGCGTACAGAACGTCTTGATGAAACAGCGCTAACCACGCTAGTAGGCGAGGTGGATGTGGTACTCGATTGTACCGATAACTTTACTACACGCTTTGCGGTCAATCGTGCGTGTGTTGTTCAGCAAAAGCCCTTGGTGTCGGGTGCGGCGATTCGTATGGAAGGGCAGATCGCGGTGTATCAGCCGGGCAAAGAGGGTAGCCCATGTTATCAGTGCCTCTATAAAGAGGGAGAAGATGAGCAATTAACCTGCTCTGAATCGGGTGTATTATCGCCTTTGGTGGGTATTATTGGTTCAATGCAAGCATTAGAAGCCTTAAAAGTATTGGCGGATATGGGTACAACGCTGACGGGGCGTTTATTGTTGCTGGATGCAAAGCATATGGAATGGCGTTCATTGCGTTTGAAGCCTGATCCTAAGTGCCCAATATGTTCTAAAAAATAGAAGGGGTAGGCAATGACTGAGTTAGACTTGATTCGTGAGCTGTTAACGCATAGCAAAGTGATTGCCTTAGTTGGTGCAAGCCCTAAGCCTGAACGTGCCAGTTATCGAGTGATGGGCTTTTTGCTCGATCATGGCTATGACGTGATACCGGTAAACCCGTTAAAAGTTGGTCAACAAATACATGGAAAAATGGTTTTAGGCTCCTTGAGTGAAATTGAGCAGCCAATCGATATGGTCGATATTTTCCGTAATTCAGAAGCGGCTGCTGAGGTGGTGGATGAAGCCATTATCGTAGGCGCGAAGTCTATCTGGATGCAGCTAGGCGTGATTAATCATGATGCTGCACATAAAGCTCAGGCAGCAGGCTTAAAGGTAGTAATGGATCGCTGCCCTAAAATAGAGCTACCTAAACTAAAATTGTCTTAATGCTATCGGATTCTAACAACTTAGTTCGCCGCACAGGTTGTCTGCCATTTTTTGTCTAACTTGGGTGGCGTCGGCTTCGGTGGCGAGTAGAAAGTGCAGCTTGGTAAAAGCCGCTTCTACGGTCATGTCTCCTCCTGGAACGACTCCCAATTGGTTTAGTTTGGCTCCGGTAGCGTAGGCCCCTTGGATCACACTGCCTGATGCGCATAGCGTTAAGTTAACAATAGTAACGCCTCGTTCGCACGCTTCTTGCAAACGTATCATAAGGTGCTGGTTATTATCAGGAGGGTTACCAGCCCCATAGCTTAACATCACGACGCCCTTTATCTGGTGATCAGTCAAGATTGCATCCAGTTGATTATCAGTGATCCCCGGATACAGATGCAGTTGTGCTACCTGCTGCAAAAAAGTCGGTATTTGAAAGTCTGGTTGCCGGATAACGGGGGTAGTTTGGTTCAGATTTACCTTTATTCCTGCAATCCCCAACGGCTGAAAATTAGGGGTTTCAAAGGCCCTAAGAGATGAGCTATGGACTTTTTTAGCGCGGTTGCCTCGTAATAGCAGACTATCGAAACAGATTGAAACTTCTCGATTGTCCGGCAGACGGGCGAATTCTATTGCATTGAGCAGGTTGTTAGTCGCGTCAGTTCTCGGTTGTGCTAGCGGAATCTGTGAGCCTGTAAAAACTACTGCTTTTTCTAAACCTTGTAACATAAAAGAGAGCGCAGAAGCGGAGTAAGCCATGGTGTCGGTGCCGTGTAGAATTACGAAACCATCATACTTCTCATAATTATCTTGGATGATGGAAGCCAGTTTTGCCCAATCTTCAAGCTGGATATTTGAGCTGTCGATCAGTGTATCTAGCTCTAACACATCAAAGGGCATTAATGCTGAGATAGATACCTCATTGAGGCGCTGGCTCATCAGTCGCCTAAAGCCCCCTTTAGGCTCGTAGCCTTGGGCTGAAGGCCACATACCTATGGTGCCACCGGTGTAAACGATCAAAATATTGGGCTTGGTCATAGTGCAGCTTCCATTGGTCCTGTCATATTAGCAGGGGACATCAGGTGGTTAAGTGTCGCTTCATCCAGAAGTTTTTCTTTCAGGATTAGCTCGCCAACAGTGGAGCGACTTACCAAGGCATGTTTAGCAATACGTGAGGCATTATCATAACCGATATATGGCACCAGTGCGGTAATCATTCCGATGCTGTCTTTAACCTGATTGTGACAGTGAGCTTTATTGGCTGTGATGCCGCGAATACAACGATGATCTAGCATATAAATCGCGGAGCTTAGCATTTTCATTGAATTAAGGATGTTATAAACAATCACAGGCTCCATTGCATTTAACTGCAATTGGCCTGCCTCTGCTGCCATGGTAACGGTTAGGTCATGGCCTATGACTTGAAAGGCGGTTTGGTTAACAGCCTCAGGAATGACTGGATTGATCTTACCCGGCATGATGGAAGAACCAGGTTGCATGGCTGGCAAATTAATCTCGTTTAGCCCTGCCCGCGGACCACTGCTGAGCAAACGTAGATCATTACATATTTTTGAAAGCTTAATAGCCAAGCGCTTTTGGATAGAAGATATGGTCACAAAAGCCCCCATATCTGAAGTAGCTTCAATCAGGTGAGAGGCTGATTTTACAGGTAAGCCTGAAAGTCTTGAAAGATGTTCAATGGCAATAGCGGCATAAGAGCGTTGGGTATTAAGCCCGGTACCGATGGCGGTGCCACCTAGATTTACTTCGCAAAGTAGCGTGCAAGCTTCTTTGATTCGCTCGATATCTTCGCCTAGGGTAACGGAGAAGGCTTTAAATTCCTGCCCTAACGTCATCGGTACGGCATCTTGTAGTTGTGTGCGTCCCATTTTTAAGATATCGGCAAATTCATCAGCTTTTTGATCCAGGCTTTTCTGGATTGAGTTTAGAGAATGAACCAGCGCTTGTGTGCTTAACACAATGGCTAAACGCGCAGCCGTTGGGTAGGCGTCATTGGTTGATTGTGACTTGTTGACATCATTGTTTGGGTGCAGGTACTGATATTCACCTTTCCGGTGTCCCATGGTGACCAGTGCCAAATTGGCAATCACTTCATTGGCGTTCATATTAGTTGAAGTACCAGCGCCGCCTTGGATTAGATCAACGACAAATTGATCATGTAGCTCTCCATCTCGGATACGTTGACAAGCCTGTCGAATAGCTTTGATCTTTTTACAATCGAGTAAACCAAGCTCGTAATTTGCCTCTGCTGCCGCTTCCTTCACCATGGTCAGCGTATTGATAAGATCAGAGAAATGATGAATAGGGACACCGGTAATATTGAAATTTCTCAGGGCTCTTAAGGTCTGTATTCCGTACCAAGCAGATTCCGGTAGTGTTTCATCGCCGAGTAGGTCGTGTTCTATGCGAGCGGTCATGGTAGTTACTCTTATTAGAATAGGGTGAAGAGTTATTATTGAAACATACCAAAGTCGTAGTTTCGATTTGGCAGTGATGTAGTTTTTGATGCATTATGGTGTATAAAGTGCATCATAATGCACCATGTCAAAGAGTGGGATAGTATGTATCAAGACCTAGCTAGTAATTTGAAGTTGCTGTGTAGTTATTACCCGTCGATTGCTGAGCTTTGCCGTCGTTTGGGTGTGAATCGTTCCCAGTTTAATCGTTACTTAAATGGCCGCTACAAACCCTCACCCGCTATTATGCGAAAGTTGTGTGACTTTTTTGGGGTAGAGGAGTATGAACTGATGTTGCCAGCGGCGCAGTTTGCTCGATTGATTCAAGTTAGGCCATCCCCGGTTACACAGAGTGCCCAAAGCCGAACTGAAAGTAAGCATATGCAAACCCTTAATCAGGCAAGCTCAAGCCAATTGGAGAGGTATCTGGGGTATTATTTCGAATACTATATGTCGATGGCGGTACCGGGGAAAATTCTTAGAAACTTGTTGTGTATCGAGCAGCAAGGGGATGGTATCTATTATCAGCGTACAGAGCGTTTAAAGGAGATGAATGAAGGGCCTGCGTTTAACAGTAAATATCTAGGCGTGGCGCTGTTTTTGACGGATCGTATCTTTCTAACCGACTATGAAGCGTTAGCGACGAATGAAGTGACAGAAACAATTTTAATACCTAGCTATAAGAATCGGATCAGTCGATTGCATGGATTAAGAATCGGTGTGCCCGCTAGTGGCTTACGTACTCCCAGCTGTGTTCGGGTTGTTATGGAGTATTTGGGAGGAAAAGTGAATGTGCGCAAAGCTTTGAGAATGTGTGGCTTGTATGATTTGGATGATGAGTCATTAGATGAGGCGATTAAGCAGGCCGTTCGAAACGATATGCAGCCAGAGGATTGGCACTTTAAAGCGAGAACGTGAGCCGTAGCAATTTATTTATGCCCCCAAAAACATCTGCCGTATTTGAAGATCCGCTACGCTGCGGGTCAGGTAGGCTTTTAGCTCTTCATTCAGAGAGTCTGGCCACTTATCAGGCGTGTTCACGCCTGAGTTGATTAAAAAGCTCAGAAGCTCTTTATCTTGATGGCGTAGCGCATGATCCAGCGCGGTGTTGCCGGCCTGATCCGGCTGATTGATATCGAGCCCATACTGGCTGGAGCGATTAAGATGCAGCATCCATTGCGAAGGGGCTACATGAGCGAAGCATATACTTATAAGCTCTCCTGAATAACCTTTAACCTCCGCGCCTTGTTCAAGCAAGGGGGTTATCAAAGCCAGACTGTTGGATTGCTTTAATGCCAAGTGTAGTAATGTGGTACCTGTTCCAAGGGCTGGATTCGACAGAGCGCCAGCATTAAGCAGTAACGTAAGCGACTTGGCTTGCTCTGCTTGAATAGCGATTTCGGTCGGTAGCAAGTTATTGATAAGCGGCTGATTAAGTGTTTCACGGGGGAGAGCTTTCAGAAGCCGCATAAGCTGGTCTTCATGACCGTTGGTGATGGCTTGGTTAAATTGAGTTAGCCTTCTTTTAGAGAAAAAGTGAAGCATGATTGGCGTTACCTACGAAGCATGAGTTTACCGTGGCAGTAGTGTCAGTGACCCGCTAAATTAAATTGATAATTCTGAGAATATAGATACCGCCGCTTAGGGTCAAAACAGAGCCCAAGGTCGTTGTCAGAATAATATTGGCTGCTAGCTGCGCATTGCCTCCCATCGCTTTCGCCATCACAAAGCTTGCCGCAGCAGTAGGGCAACCAAAAAGAATAAATAACAATGCGACCTCTTGTGGCGAAAAGCCTGCCAACCAAGCGCCCCACGTAAGGACAAGAGGCAGTAAAATCAGCTTTGTTGCGGTAGCCCAAAACGCTTGTCCTGATGTGTGTTTCAGGCTCTTGAGATTTAGGGTAGCACCAATGGTTAGCAGGGCTAAAGGCAGTGTTAGATTTGCAAAGTAGCGACCGGTCTTGTCGATGACTTCGGGTAACGTAAATCCAAAATAGGAGAAAGGTAGTGCCAGTAACACGGCAATGATCAAAGGGTTTTTCAAGATCTCTTTGAGTATGCCTGCAATAGATAGAGCATTCTGGCGTTTCATCGGAAGCGTTAGTGCAAAGATGGCTAATACATTGTACAAGGGGATAATCAGTGCAAGTAGCAGAGACGCTTGGGCAAGCCCCGTCTGCCCATATAAATTAAAGCTGACGGCTAGGCCAATAATACCGTAATTGCTGCGAAACGCTCCCTGAATAAATACGCCTAGGTCTTCAGGTGCCCTGATCCAGCGGGCTGCAAAAAACCAAATCAGCACAAAGGTGATTAAGGTAGCACCGGTTACATAGATAAGTTGTGACGGGTTAAAGACCGCCTGAAAGTCCATGCGGGCAATACTCATAAATACCAGCACGGGCAGCGTCACCATAAAAACAAGTCGGGAGGCTGTGCTAATGAAAGCTTCATCGATCAGGCGAACACGCCTTAGCAAATAGCCCATAAAGACTATAAAAAATATCGGTGTGACGATATTAGCGGTAAAGGCGAGTGTGTCTAAATACAGATCCAATGAAGTAGCCCCTGAGGGTAAAGAACAGCATAGTAATCCCGCTTGTTTGATGTGTCACGCAACAGAGTGTTGCTGTATCGGTTACGGTGCGTCCAGATAAGGAGGGTGTAATTTAGGATAATCCAGCCAATTTAGAGTACCGCAGTCGGCTGCTAATTCCGACCAGCAGGTGATGCTGAGGTGGATATGCATCACAGCACAGGTAGGAAATTTTTCAAAGCGCTCTCCTGTGATGTATTCCCCTAATTGCTGTAAGCCCGGATTATGGCCAAACATCATAATATAATGGCATTGATTCGATTGTTGTTGCAGCACGTTTAACAGTGTTTCTTTACAGGACTCATAAAGCTCTGGAATCTCGACTAAGGGAGGTTGGTTTTCTAGATGAGCACAGGTATAACGTGCGGTGATAATCGCGCGGTTTGCGGCACTGGTTAGGCACAGATCGGGCTGAAGCCCAGCTTTTACTAGGCGCTCTACCATAAGTGGTAAATCTCGCTTGCCTCGTTTGTTCAGCGGGCGTAGAAAGTCATCGAGTTCTGGATCCTTCCAGCTGGATTTTGCATGCCGAATTAGCGTTAAGGTACGCATGAGTGATTCCCACCATTGCAATAGGGTTGCACGATAACACGATTATGCACCCATCCGTACCTGCTTGTTAGCTAATTCTCAGGCAGCGAACTCATCTTGAGGGGAGGGTTGGTCCAACATACGCTTCCAAATTTGTCGCATATGTCGCATGGGCATGCTGCCAACATGTTGAAGGTTCATGGGGCCTTCATTGAAGAGTCGAGGATCCATTACCAGATAATCATCCTCAACGATAGGGGTAAAATCCATCAGGTTAAGGATATCCCTTTGCAGGTCTACTCCTGGTGCAATCTCAACCAGCTTGAGACCTGCAGGTGTTAATCGGAATACCGCTCGTTCTGTTATAAACATCACATTCTGCTGCTTTTCTAAAGCGTATTGGCCGTTAAATGTAATCTGTTCAACTGCTGTTAAAAACTTACGAATTGGCCCGTTTTGCTTGATATGCAGCTGGTGGTCTTTAACCTCGAGCGCTTGTTCTCCAGAGGTGAAAGTTCCTAAAAAATAGAGATCTTTTGTGTTTTGTGTAATGTTGATGAACCCTCCGCACCCTGCGAGCCTTGCACCAAAACGACTAACGTTAATATGGCCGTTAGGGCAGGTTTCCGCCAGACCTAAAAAGGCTTGATCTAGGCCGCCGCCATCGTAAAAATCAAATTGGGCGGGTTGGTCTATAATCGCGTCGGCATTTGCGACGGCGCCAAAACTCAGACCACTGGCAGGTTCACCTCCAATCCCACCGGGTTCCACTGTCAGTGTAAATTCGTCCAGCCGTCCCTCTTCGGCTGCAACTTGCGCAATCATCTCGGGCATGCCAATACCTAAATTTACAACGGAGCCTTTACGTAGCTCCATTAGGGCGCGGCGTCCGATAATCTTACGTGCGCACAACGGTATTTGAGTAAGGCTTCTACCGGTGCGAATCTCACCGCAATAAGCAGGGTTGTACTGCTCAGAGAAGGTCTGTGGATGATCTTCGGCTTCTGAAAGCACGATATGATCCACTAAAATTCCTGGGATTTTTACACGATCAGGGGAGAGTTGGTGACGATCCGTAATGCGCTCTACTTGCACAAATACTCTTCCGCCCGAATTTTTAACCGCTTGTGCTATGGCGAGCGCTTCCAGTGGCAGGGCTTCTTTCTCCATGGTGATATTGCCATGTTGGTCGGCGGTTGTCCCTCGTAGTAAGGCAACATCAATAGGGAAGGCTTTGTAGAACAGAAAAGGCTTTCCGGCTAGCTCTAGTCGCTCAACAATCTCTTCTTGAGTTTTTGTATTGACCTTGCCCCCAGATTGAAGAGGGTCAACAAAGGTGTTCAGTCCCACATGGGTGAGTGTGCCCGGCTTCCCTGCGGCAATATCACGAAATAGGTGGCAGATAACCCCTTGAGGAAGATTATAGGCTTCGATTTTGTTATCCAGTGCCAGTTTGCCCAGCGTTGGGGCTAGCCCCCAATGTCCGCCGATAACACGTTTAACCATACCTTCATGTCCAAAGTGGTTTAGACCGCGTGTTTTACCGTCCCCTTGTCCTGCTGCGTACACCAGCTTGAGTTGACTTGGGTGGCCAGAGGTCAGAAAACGTTGCTCGATTGCTTTGGCTAACGTTTCTGCAAACCCAATCCCAATAAAGCCGGCAGTTGCTAGGGTTGCGTTATCGGGTATCAGTGCTGCGGCATGTTCTGCTGAAAGAATGCGCTCTGACATGAATATCACCTACATTAATTTTTATAGTATTCACTGTAGAGCAAAAGCTAGGCCATATTATTTTATGTTTATAAAACAGGGGCTTAGTTGTTTTTGAATTGCTTTTGTGTATTGCTTTCAATACACTTTTGTATGGTTATTGTCTGCCGGGGTGGCTTCCTGACACTTTTTCAAACGTTCATACAAGGTTGCTCGAGAGATACCTAGCAATTTAGCGGCTTTGCTTTTGTTACCGCCTGCTTTTTCAAGTGCCATTGCGATGCTATGCCGATCCGCATCCCGGCGGGCATTGATGAGTTCGGTTGGAGCGTTTGGAAGAGGGATGATTGAGGGCAGATCGTCATAGGCGCCTAAATCTCCTGGTTCAATGGCGCTGCCTTCGGCCATAACGCAGGCTCTCTCCAGACGGTTATGCAGCTCTCTGACGTTGCCAGGCCACGGGTAGTTGATTAGCCAATTGGAGGCCGCTTCTGAAAGCTCTGGCGCCGGAATGTGAGCCTGTTGCTGAATAATATTGAGAATGTGGGAGCATAACAGGGGGATATCTTCGCTGCGTTCTCGTAGAGGGGCGAGTTTGATTGGCAAAACATTAAGTCGATAGTAGAGGTCGGCCCTGAATTTCCCATCATCCACCAGTGTTTTTAAGTCTTGAGAGGTGGCGGCAATTACTCGAACATCGACTTGCTCAAGGCGATTGGAGCCTAGTGCCTCAACTTCGCGCTCTTGCAGTACCCGGAGTAGTTTAGCTTGCATAGAGAGAGGCATCTCTGCGATTTCATCCAGAAAGAGAGTGCCGCCATTAGCTAATTGGACTTTGCCTTTTCGACCGTACTTGTCGAGGCCTGTATAAGCGCCGGGCGCTGCACCGAAGAGTTCGGCCTCTACTAACGATTCCGGTAGTGCTGCCATATTGATGCCAACAAAAGGCCCGCCACTGCGAGGTGATGCTTGATGTATCCCTTGGGCTAACAGTTCCTTTCCAGTTCCGGTTTCGCCCAGTAGTAGAACCGTAGTATCCAGTTGTGCCGCACGTCGTGCTTGCCTTTTGAGCTGTTGGATAATGTCTGATTGCCCAACAATATCATCTAAATCATAGCGGGAGGGGCGAATCAGTTTTTGTTGCTCCAGTTGGCGCTTTAAACGTGCGAATTTATCAAACAGTGGGCCGAGGCTCTCTAAATCGGTATAAAAAATGAAGCCGATAGCGCCAATCACTTTACCCTTAGGGTCTTTTAATGGCATACGGGTGACCACGCACCAGCGTCCATGAATTTGCATTAAATCAACAAATGTGGGCTTGCCGCTTTGTACAACACGGGGGATTTGGGTGGTCGGTAGTACTTTCTCAATGGGCGTACCAATGAGATCTTGCTCTTTGGGAATATTAATCAGTTCTCTGTATTGTGGGCTGATCCAGATGATACGACAGTTGGCATCTACAGCGATTGCGCCTTCACACAATCCTGAGAGTAGTTCAAACGGGTGTTGATCAATTGGTTGTCCGCTTAGAAGGTCTTCTAAACTGACAGATTGTCCAAACGCATTCATTTTCGGCATCCTTTGCTTTTTATATTTATTTTTGGATCAGTACTCTATAGTTTTGTACTCAGATATGATGCAGAACGCAAGGGGCTACCCTGTTTGCCTGCTTTCTTTGTGACGAAAATTCAGGAAATGGATTTTATGAGTGACAGCGATAAAGTTTCAACCACCGCACTTTCTAAGCGCATGAGGGTGACGAGTAAAGAGCTGTTTAGCCGATTTGAACAAGCGGGTTGGATTGTCAGGCATCAAGATGCTTGGGAGCTTACAGATGCTGGTCGAAAGCAAGGGGGAGAGGCGAAAAAAAGTGACAAGTTCGGCTTGTACATTGTCTGGCCTAAAGCGTTGCGTATTCCTGATGATGAGGCTGTGGTTGTGGTTAGTGACCAAGCGAAGGTGACAGCCAGTCAAATGGGTAAAGAGGTTGAACTCTCCGCACGTCAGGTTAATGCTCTCCTATCTGAGCTGGGATGGATTAATCGATACTTGAAAGGGTGGCAAGTGACTCCACAGGGGCAAGCAGTAGGAGGTGTGCAGAAAGAGAGCCATCGCACCGGTATCCCCTATGCATTATGGCCACAAACGCTGTTAAGTAATCGGGCGTTTCAACGCTCATTAAAAGCACTACAGGGAGACTTGGGGCAGGCTTTGGGGCTGAATGAAGTCACGAATAATGAGACGCTGTCTTTTCGGCAAACGTTTCCCGCGAACTTTCGGGCCGCTGATGGTCATCAGGTCCGGTCTAAGGCTGAAATTCTAATTGATAACTGGCTATACATGGCGGAAATTGTTCATTCTTACGAGCGCAATTTGCCAGTCGAAGAGGATGTTTACTGTAATTTTTATATCCCAGCCGGTAAGGTATACCTTGAATATTGGGGTGACGAAAATGACCCGAAGTATCTCAAGCTCAAGCATGAGAAATTAGAGATATATGCTAAATACGGATTAAATCTTATTGAACTTAGGGCGTCAGACCTGCAAAGCCTTGATGATATTTTGCCACGAATGTTATTGAAGTTTGGGGTTGAGACCTATTAGCAAGTGAAGGAGAGCGTTAGCTCTCCATCCATACATCGGTGATCCACTCCCAAAGGGTTTCCCACTGATCTTCTGTGATATCGTCTTCGGCTGACCAAAAACCAACGCTGCCCTCCTGAGAAATGAAATAGTAACCTTCGTTGGCCTCACAGATGGGTATCAGCTCTCTGGGAAGCCCCAGTGACCAGGCTGTTGCCGTGACTTCAGGCAGGTGGGTATGGGCATGGGGATCAGATGCTGTTACTGGAGAGAGTGAGCCAACTACGACATCACTGCCGTACAGTAGGTACTCCTTTAGGTCTGCCGGTATGGAGATAAGGATCTCCTCCTCCAGCTCAACGAGCAAGTCTTCATCGGGCAGTTCCATGGAGCCAAAACGATCCTGATTTTTTTCTCTAAGCTCTGCAATAATGTCATTCATCAATTAAGTCCGATTTGGATAGCTGTGGCGTGAATGTACCTCAAACGTAAAGAACTGCATAGTGTAGTTTTAGAAGACTGTTTGTCCCTTGTGCTCTTCTTTCTCCTCATCTTTTTTCTTTTCTTCTTTCTTGTCTTCTTCTAGGCTGAAACTCACCCCCCCGCTGCTTGCATTACCATCGGCACGTAGTTTTAGTTTTAGGCGAACATTATTGGGTGAGTCTGCGTTTTTGATCGCTTCCTCTTCGCTGATGGTTCCGGCAACAGCTAGTTTGAAGAGTGCTGAATCAAAGGTTTGCATACCTAGCGCTTCGGACTTTTCCATCACCTCTTTAATTCCATCAATTTCACCTTTAAGAATCAGCTCTTTGATGGTGGAAGTGCCAAGTAAGATTTCGATAGCGGCTGCACGTTTACCATCCACGGTTCTGACCAATCGCTGTGAAATAATCGCCTGAACATTGAGGGAAAGATCGGTGAGTAGCTGATTGCGCTTCTCATCAGGGAAAAAATTGATAATACGGTCAAACGCTTGGTTAGCGTTGTTCGCATGAAGCGTTGAAATAGCTAGGTGACCGGTTTCCGCAAAGGAGAGGCAGTGTTCCATGGTTTCTTTATCACGAACCTCACCAATCAGAATGACATCAGGAGCCTGTCGTAATGTATTAACCAAGGCGTTGTGGAAGCTGCGGGTGTCTACCCCTACCTCACGCTGGTTTACAATTGATTTCTTATGGTGGTGGACGAACTCAATAGGGTCTTCGATCGTGATGATATGACCACCGCTGTTACTATTACGATGATCAATGAGCGCGGCCAGTGAGGTAGATTTACCTGAGCCTGTACCTCCGACGAACAGTACTAGCCCTCGTTTTGCCATGATCACTTCTTTCAGTACGTCAGGGAGTCCTAAGTCCGCCATGCGAGGAATGTCTGTTTTGATGTTACGTGCCACCATCGACACATCATTGCGTTGTTTGAAGATGTTGAGTCGGAATCGGCCAACTTTCTCAATAGAGATCGCAAGGTTCATCTCCAACTCATGTTGGAACGTATTACGTTGCTCCTCATCCATGACCGATAGGGCAATCTTTTCAATATCACCCACTTGATAGGATACTTTGCTTAGGGGTTTTAATACCCCCTGGAATTTGGCGCACGGCGGTGCGCCCGTTGAAAGATAAAGGTCAGATCCGTCCTTGGCAGCCAACAGGCGTAGACAATCGTAAAAGTCCATCTAGGTGCTCGCTTAGCCGTCGGTATTAATTTGTGTGATGAGTGCTTGAAGGGTTTCTTCTGCTTTATCGTTATCCACCTGACAGGTCCCTGCCGCTTGGTGACCGCCGCCGCCATAGGCTAACATTAATTCGCCGACATTGGTTTTGGCACTCCGGTCGAAGATGGATTTGCCAGTCGCAAATACAGTGTTCTGCTGTTTCAAGCCCCAAAGAACATGGATGGAGATATTACACTGAGGAAAGAGCGCGTAAATAACAAAACGGTTGCCAGCATAGATGGTTTCTTCATTGCGTAGATCTAAAACCACTAGATTTTCATGGACGGTGGCACAACGCTGTATTTGATCTTTAAATTTGGCCTCATGTTCGAAATACAGATCAACACGCTCTTTTACATCGGGTAGCTCAAAGATTTGTTCGATACTGTGGTTTTTACAATAGTCGATCAGATCCATCATCAAATTGTAGTTGGAGATACGAAACTCCCGGAATCGACCTAAGCCTGTGCGAGCATCCATCAAGAAGTTTAATAATTCCCACTTTTTAGGGTTTAGAACCTCTTCTTGGTTGTATTGTGCGGAGTCGCCTTTGTCGACGGCTTCCATCATCTCATCCCAACGGGTAGGGAAAACGTTGTGGCCGCCATAGTGCTTCCACACAACACGTGCGGCAGACGGTGCTTCTGGATCAATGATGTGATTTTCACGGGTGTCCGTGTTACGGAGTGTTTCAGATAAATGATGATCAAATACCAGATTAGCGGTGGCTACATAGGGTAGGTTGGTGGTGATATCTTGCGGCGTTATCTCGATGCTTCCATCCTGCATATCCTTTGGATGTACAAACTTGATATCGTTTATCAGATTCAGGTGTTTGAGTAAAACAGCGCAGACTAGGCCATCAAAGTCGCTACGGGTAACAAGGCGGAATTGTGGTTGAGACATTTCGAGGTTTCCTGATTCATCTTTCAAAACTTAGTAGAAATCAGTATAGACAAAGATTTTCTATCTGCAGGAGATTCTTCCTTAAACAAAAAAACCACCCGAAGGTGGTTTTAGAAAAAGGCAACTCTTGGCTTAGCCGCCGAGATAGGCTTTACGTACATCCTCATTTACAAGGAGGGCAGAGCCTGTATCGCTGAGGGTGACTCGTCCGTTTTCCATAACATAACCTCGGTCTGCAATACGTAGAGCCTGGTTCGCATTCTGCTCGACAAGGAAGATCGTTACACCGTCATCACGGAGCTTTTCGATAATATCGAAAATCTGCTGAATGATAATGGGAGCAAGACCTAACGATGGCTCATCTAGCAAGATCATACGGGGGCGACTCATCATAGCGCGGCCAATAGCCAGCATCTGTTGTTCACCACCTGACATGGTGCCTGCGCGTTGGTCAATACGCTCTTGTAAGCGAGGGAAAAGTGCCAGTACCTGCTCAAGGGTTTCTTCATATTCCGCTTTGGAGCGAAAATAGGCCCCCATATGCAGGTTTTCTTGCACCGTCAGTCGTGAAAATACACGACGACCTTCAGGTACCACGGCCAGCCCCTTGCGCATGATTTCAGGCGTGTTGACTGAGGATATCTCTTCATCATCAAAGAAGATTTTTCCTGATGATGCACGAGGGTCGCCACAGATAGTCATCATCAATGTGGTTTTGCCCGCACCGTTTGCGCCGATCAGGGTGACAATCTCACCTTGCTTTACCTCCAGAGAGATATCGTGCAAAGCCTGAATCTGGCCGTAATGGGTGTTTACATTTTCCAGTTTCAGCATCTTACGCCTCCCCAAGGTATGCTTTGATAACATCAGGGTTATTTTTGATCTGATCAGCATCGCCATCAGCCAACGGTGTGCCCTGTGCAATCACATAGATATGATCAGAGATGCCCATTACTAGCCCCATATCATGCTCGATAAGCAGAATGGAGATCTCATGTTCATCTCGTAGCTTGATAATCAGCTCATCAAGCTCCTTGGTTTCATTGGGGTTAAGACCTGCTGCCGGCTCATCCAACATGAGTAACTCCGGCTGAGTCACCATACAGCGTGCAATTTCAAGGCGACGCTGCTGTCCGTAGGACAGGTTTCCCGATTCACGATTAGCAAATTGCAGCAGGTCTACCTCTTTAAGCCAATGAACAGCGCGATCCATCGCTTCCTGTTCCAATCGACGATAGGAGGGCGTTTTAAACAAACCGGCCATCAAACCGGTGTTTAGATGGCGGTGCTGAGCAACCAACATATTCTCTATCACGGTCATGGATGAAAACAGCCGCACATGCTGAAAGGTTCTTACCAGGCCTTTGCGGGATATCTGGAAGTCTTTAAGCCCTGCGATCTCCTGACCTTTGAACATGACACTACCAGCTGTAGGAATGTAAAAACCTGACAAGCAGTTAAACACAGTTGTTTTGCCTGCACCGTTGGGGCCGATAACAGAAACGATCTGGCGATCTTTAACCTTTAGGTTGACCTTGTTGACGGCAAGTAGGCCGCCAAACTGCATGGTCAGCCCATTAACATCTAGTAATAACTGACTCATTGTTTAAGCTCCAGGTGAGGACGTTTCATCGGAACCAGACCCTGTGGACGCCAGCGCATCATCAGAACCATCAATAATCCGAACAACAGCATACGATACTCAGAAAATTCTCGTGCCAGTTCTGGCAAAATGGTCATAACAACCGCTGCCAGAATAACACCTATCTGAGAACCCATTCCGCCTAGAACCACAATCGCCAGAATGATGGCAGACTCGATAAATATAAAGGACTCGGGGCTGATAAATCCCTGACGAGCCGCGAAGAAAGAACCTGCAAAGCCAGCTGTTGAAGCTCCAATGGTAAACGCGGACAGCTTAATTGCTGTACGATTTAATCCTAGCGAACGGCAAGCGATCTCATCCTCGCGCAGTGCTTCCCAAGCACGTCCAATTGGCATGCGCATGAGTCGGTTAATCACGTAGATAACAAAAGCCACTAATACAACCGCAATCAGATAAAGGAAGATTACTTTGTATGAGCTTGAGTAATCGATACCGAAAAACTCATGGAATGTTGTTGCACCTTCTTCTTTAGCTCTGCGAGAGAACTCTAGACCGAAAAGTGTAGGCTTATCGATACCTGAGATACCATTTGGACCACCCGTAACGGCCGTCCAGTTATTTAGCAGGATACGGATAATCTCACCAAAGCCTAAGGTTACGATAGCGAGGTAGTCGCCTCTTAGTCTCAGTACAGGGAAACCTAATAAAAAGCCGAACAGTGCTGCAAGACCAGCTGCTATAGGTAGACAAGCCCAAAACGAAAGTCCGAAATATTGTGACAACAGGGCATAGGTGTAAGCGCCGACGGCATAGAATGCCACATAGCCAAGATCCAATAAGCCTGCCAAGCCGACCACAATGTTCAGGCCTAATCCGAGCATGATATAGATCAGTGCCAAGGTCGCTAAATCAACGGAGCCACGTGAAACCATAAACGGCCAGATGATCATCCCAACGAACAGTGCTGCTAACAACCAAGGTTTGAGGGAGGCCATCTTCTTTTCTTCTGGCAAAAGGCTGCTTAACTTAGGCAGAGGCATTTTGCCAAACAGGGCATCAATGTGTCCTGAGAAAAGCTGAGAGAAAAATACTAAGGCAATACCGCTAAAAATCCATATCCACTGCTCGGTAGATGCACCTGAGACAGTGAGTGTGGTGCCTTCGGTATTGAGTTTGACGCCGATCATCAGGCAAGCGAGCACAAAAGCGATACCCGCTGCAAAAATTGCATTAGATAACTTACTCATTAGACTTTCTCCACCTCCGGCTTACCCAGCAAACCACTAGGACGGAATAGAAGAATCAGCACTAAGAGACTGAACGATACAACATCTTTGTATTCTGATGGGAAGAATGCAGAGGTCATCGCTTCGGTGACACCTAATATAAGGCCACCTAGTACCGCACCAGGTATGGAGCCAATTCCGCCTAAAACTGCTGCTGTAAACGCTTTAAGACCTGCGATGAAGCCAACAAAGGGGTTGACCACACCATAGTAAAGTCCCAGCAGTAATCCCGCGATAGCCGCTAATGCAGCACCGATAATAAAAGTTAACGCGATAATACGGTTGGTATCTATACCTAGAAGATTTGTCATACCTAAGTCTTCTGAACAGGCACGGCAAGCTCGCCCCATACGGGAGCGGGATATAAACAAAGTGAGGCCAACCATGGTGATAAAGGTTACCACCCATATCATCAACTGCATGTAAGAGAAGGAGACTTCAAAGATAGAAGGGTCACCGAATGTCCAGCCTCCGGAGATTTGTGGAGGTAGGGCGATATCTCGAGAACCTTGAGACAGAACAACATAGTTCTGTAGAAATATTGACATACCGATGGCAGAGATCAGTGGAATCAGTCGATTTGATCCGCGAAGCGGGCGGTATGCGACGCGCTCTACTGTCCAGCCATAGGTACTGGCCATTATTACTGCCACAATCAGCGCTACAATAAGGATGATTGGGAGGCTGACCAGTCCCATGCCTAGTAAGCCAGCTATAACGATAAACGTAATGTAAGAGCCGATCATATAGATTTCGCCATGAGCGAAATTAATCATGCCGATGATGCCGTAGACCATGGTATAGCCGATAGCAATCAGGGCATAGGTCGACCCGATTGTCAGCCCATTAATGAGCTGTTGTAGCAGGTATAAAGAAAATTCTGACATATGCGGGAACCATATAGTGAAACACCCCGACCCCGGATCACGGGATAAGGGTGTTCAATTGAGTCAATTCAGAGCAAAATCCGTTTTTGACTCTATTATTCTTATAATCAATTACTTAGCCGGGGTTTTAGTGCCGTCAGCATGCCAATCGTAAACCACAAACGAGAACTGAGTCAGGTCCCCTTTCTCGTCAAAGTCGAGTTTACCGGTTGTCGTATCAAAGGTATTGTTACGAATGTAGTCAGCCAGTTTTGCTGAATCTGTTGAGCCTGTTGCCGCCATTGCTGCCGTCATAACCTGAACTGCAGAGTAAGCTGGGAAAACAAATGGGCCTGAAGGGTCTTCACCTTTGTCTTTAATGGCTTGTACCAGCGCTTGGTTAGCGGGATCTTGATCAAAGCTCTGTGGCAGTGTCACCAGCAAGCCTTCAGATGCTTCGCCAGCAATTTTAGAGATATCTGGGTTACCCACACCTTCTGGCCCCATGAACTTAGCATCTAGGCCTTTCTCTTTGGATTGACGCAGAATTAGGCCTAGCTCTGGGTGGTAGCCACCGTAGTAGACGAAATCTACGTTGTTTTTCTTCAGTTTGGCGATAAGAGCAGAGAAGTCTTTGTCGCCTGCAGTTACACCTTCAAACATAACAGGCTTGATACCCGCGGCCTCAACTGTGTTCTTCACCGCTGTTGCCAGACCTTCGCCGTATTGCTGCTTATCGTGGATGATGGCCATATTTTGAGGCTTCACTTTGTCGATAACATACTGCGCCGCGAAAGGTCCTTGCAGGCTGTCTAAGCCAATGGTACGGAAGATCATTTGGTGACCTTTTTCCGTAATGGTCGGAGAGGTAGATGCTGCAGTAATCATCAGAACGCCTTCTTCTTCATAGATATCTGAAGCCGGCTCAGTTGAAGATGAACAAAGGTGGCCTACGACATGCTGAACGCCATCGTTAACGATTTTGTTAGCAACGGCAACAGCCTGTTTAGGGTCGCAAGCGTCATCATAAATAACGCCTTCGAGTTTCATGCCGTTGACGCCGCCAGCTTTATTGATCTGCTCAATCGCTGCCAGAACGCCAACTTTCTGCATGTCGCCATATTGAGCAACAGGGCCTGTTGCTGGGCCTGCTAAGCCAATTTTGATTGTGTCAGCGTGAGCTGTAGCGCCATATAGGCAGATTGCCGTGCCAACTGAAAGCAGCGTACGAGTAAACTTTTTCATGGGAAATATACCCTCTCCGTCCTCTAAATTTGGATATGCCGAATTTGGGACAATATAGTTATTTTGTTTGACAGGTAGAATTAACTATAAAGCCAGCAAAAAATCAATGTTTACTATAGGAAACTATTTTCCGACTTTTCTTGATGAACGATAATGTCATTCATATTGAGATGTTCTGTTATTGAGCTAGAACCCTAGACAGCCGATGCTGTTTAGTAATAATCAGCCCTGTTTATCTTCATGTTTGGGGCGCTCAATAATAGGAAAGACAGATGCAGGTAAAGCAGATTGTAGTGACGGGAGCCGTTAGAACCGCTATTGGCACGTTTGGCGGAGCGTTAAAAGCGGAAGCTCCCGTAGAGATGGCAGGAAAAGTCGTTCAAGAAGCGGTTGCGCGAGCGGGTATTCCAGCAGAGCAGATTGGTCACTGTGTTTTTGGTCAGGTATTGCCGACTGAGCGTCGAGATCTCTACATGGGGCGAGTTGCAGCATTGAAAGGCGGCTTGCTAAAGGATACTCCATCTCTGACGGTAAATCGCCTTTGCGGGAGTGGTTTGCAAGCTTTAGTATCTGCCGCACAGCAGATACAGTTGGGCGTCTGTTCATCTGCGGTAGCGGGTGGCGCAGAGTCGATGAGTCTGACGAACTACTGGATGCCAGCCGCCCGTTGGGGGCAGCGTATGGGTGATGCCGATTTACTGGACTCGATGGTTGGGGCGCTGACATGTCCTTTTGAAAATGTTCACATGGGTATAACTGCCGAAAATATCGCCCAAGCGTGGGGTATTACTCGTGAGCAACAGGACGAGTTGGCACTATTAAGTCATCAAAGAGCGCAAGCTGCCATTGAATCCGGGCGTTTTACCGATCAGATCCTGCCCATAGAGGTCAGTTCTCGCGGTAAAACACAAACCTTTGATAAAGATGAGCACGTTAGGTTGGGTGCTACCGCTGAGGACTTTTCATCGCTTCGCCCAGTGTTTAAGCGTGATGGTACAGTGACAGCAGGCAATGCATCTGGTTTAAATGATGCGGCCGCAGCATTGGTGCTGATGGATCAAGCGTTGGCAGAAAAACAAGGAATTGCTCCGCTGGCTCGATTAGTCGACTACACTTTTGCCGGGGTTGAACCGAAATATATGGGGATAGGTCCGGTACCTGCTGTTAAATCAATACTCGAAAAAAATGCATTAAAGGTTGATGATATCGACCTATGGGAGGTGAATGAAGCGTTTGCCTCGCAAGCGATTGCTGTTGTACGGGACCTTAACTTGCCCATGGAGCGGGTTAACCCTAACGGCAGTGGTATTTCACTAGGCCACCCGATTGGTGCTACAGGTGCTGTCATTACGGTAAAGGCACTATATGAATTGCAGCGCATACGGGGGCGCTTTGCGGTTGTTACGATGTGTATTGGTGGTGGGCAGGGAATCGCTGCTCTATTTGAACGGATCTAAAGCAGGATAGGTAATAGGGCTTAGATCGGTTGATCCCCAAATAATGATAAAAAGTGGGGGCTATAATGCTCAAATGTTTGGTATCCCGTGCGATAAAGCGCGGGCTTTTTGTTATCGCGTTGGGTGCCAGTTTGCACGCAGGGGCGACTGATAGGCTGCAAGTACCTGCCTTTCACAGTGATAAAGCGGTAGACGGTTTGTTACTAGATGTAACTTATGTCGGCTCCAGATTGGTCGTGGTGGGTGATCGTGGTGTTATTCTACTCTCTGATGATCAAGGCCAAACTTGGCGGCAAGCCAAATCGCCAGTTAGTGTCATGTTGACGGGGCTTTGGTTTGTCGATGACAAGACAGGTTGGGCTGTAGGGCATGACGGTGTCGTTCTAAAAACCCTAGACGGCGGAGAAAACTGGACGCTGCAACTCGAAGGTAAGCAACTTAACAGTCTGCGCATTGCTCAGTTTCAAACGCTAGTCGATGTAGGGGGAGATAGTGCAGTACCTGACCTTCCCTTGGATGAGCTTGAACTGTATCTAGATGATGCGCTGATCGCTGAAGAGGAGGGGCCGACACAGCCGTTCCTTGATGTCTGGTTTAGCACGCCTCAAGAGGGCTGGGTCTTGGGTGCTTATGGTTTATTGTTGAAGACAACCGATGGTGGAGAGCATTGGTCTATCTACTCCCACCGCCTGCCTAATCCAGATCGCTTCCATCTGAATGCTATTTTAGCTACTCGTGACGGGTTATTCATCGCAGGTGAAGCGGGCATGTTATTCCGGTCCCTGGATCAAGGTGAGCAATGGGAAGCTTTGGATTCGCCATATGATGGGTCTTTTTTTGCGTTGGTTGAATATCAGAATCATTTACTAGCTCTTGGGTTGAGAGGGCATCTATTCATTAGTTCAGATAATGGCGATAGCTGGGATCCGATTAGCCTTGCGACCGATGCATCCCTCACCTCCGGAGCTAGCGTTGAAAATAAACTGATGTTAGCTGGTCTGGGTGGTTTGGTCTTATCGGGAGAAGGGCTGCAAGCGTTGAGTGTGAAAAGCAGTACCGATCGTCGAGGTTGGAGTGCCGTTGCGGCAACGATTGATAGTTGGGTGTTGGTAGGTGAAAAGGGAATTAAGCGGTTATCGATAGCAACAGGGGAGATACAACCATGAGCGGCTCTTCCGTATCAAGCAAGTTGCTAGGCCCCATCAAACTATCAGAGCAAGTGATCGAACGGGTACTATTTCATAAGCGCTTACCGGTGCTGCTTTTATTTATTTTGATGACCCTTTGGTTGGGATTTCAGGCTGTACAGATCCGTCCTGATGCCAGCTTCGTCAAGATGATCCCGACACAACATCCTTATGTCGAAAACTATCTGCGTTACCGCGACGATCTTTCTGGTTTAGGTAATAGCCTGCGCGTGGTAGTGGAGGCTAAACAAGGTGATATCTTCTCGGCCGAATATCAGAACACCTTAAAACAGGTAACGGATGAAGCCTTTTTTATCTCGGGTGTAGATCGCTCGGCGCTAAAATCAATCTGGACGCCGAACGTGCGCTGGACCGAGGTGACCGAAGAGGGATTTGTGGGTGGGCCGGTTATTCCGCCTGAATATGATGGAAGTGCCGATAGTTTGGCTCAGATACGTACCAATATTCTGCGCTCAGGGCAGGTGGGAATTCTAGTTGCCAACGATTTTAAGTCGGCCATTATCCAGATGCCTCTATTCGACAAAGATCCTGAAACGGGTGAGAAGCTGAACTATCAAGCCTTTTCCGAAAAGGTGGAGACACTGATCAGGCAAAAATATGAATCGGATCAGATAGGTATTCGTATCACCGGATTTGCCAAAATAGTGGGTGATCTAATTGAGGGTGCTAAGTCCGTCGCGCTCTTTTTTGCGATCGCCATTGGTGTGACGCTTGTGCTGCTTTACCTCTACTCAGGCAGTATTACAGGGACACTCATTCCCCTAACCTGCTCACTGGTTGCTGTGATATGGCAGATGGGGATTTTAAAAACGCTAGGGTATGGATTGGATCCCTTCTCTATGCTGGTTCCTTTTTTAGTCTTTGCCATTGGTGTCAGCCACGGTGTTCAGGTTGTTAATACCGTTCGTCTTGAGCAAGCAGAAGGTGCTGATAGTTGGCTGGCTGCTCGAAGAGCCTTCCGTGCCATCTACATACCCGGATTGACCGCTCTGCTCTCGGATGGATTAGGTTTTGTCACCCTAATGGTGATTGAAATCCAAGTGATTCAGGATCTGGCTGTCGCAGCATCTATTGGTGTGGCGGTGATTATTCTGACGAACTTACTGCTACTGCCTTTGCTGATGTCTTACGTAGGCGTAGGGCAAAAAGCTATTGCGAAAATGCGAGCGTCCCAAGACAAATCAAGCTCTTTGTGGATGCCTTTGACCATTTTTGCCCGTCCCTCAGGAGCGATTATTGCTGTCGTGTTTGCGCTCGTAGCCCTTGGTCTCGGTCTCTATGGTAGCCAGAATCTGAAAATTGGTGATTTGGATAAGGGTGCTCCTGAACTAAGAGCAGATTCCCGTTATAACTTGGATAACGCGTTTGTAACCGCTAACTACTCTACCTCCAGCGATATTTTTGTGGTGATGGCAACGACTCCTGAGGAGCAGTGTACACGCTTTGAAACCCTATCCATGGTGGACCGTTTTCAGCACTACTTAACAGATGTTCCCGGCGTGCAAAATAGCGTATCTCTTGTGGATGTATCTAAGCGAGTGACCTCCGGTCTCAATGAAGGAAACCTGAAATGGCGCAGTGTTAGCCGTAACCAGTTTGTGATCAATGCGTCACTCTCCTACGTGCCTTCAGGTTTTATGAACGGAAGCTGCTCTTTGTTGCCGGTGATTATCTTTTTGGATGATCATAAGGCTGAAACACTGCAAGGTGTATCCTCTGCAGTTGCACGTTTCGCGGCTGAACATAACAGCGAGTCGTTGGCCTTTGAAATGGCTGCAGGTAATAGTGGTTTTGAAGCCGCGACCAATGAAGTAATCGCTACCGCTCAATATGAAATGTTAGCGTGGGTATATGGTGTGGTGAGTATACTTTGCTTATTAACCTTCCGTTCTATCAAAACGGTTATCTGCATTATTGCACCATTGGCATTAACGTCTGTGCTTTGTCAGGCGCTAATGGCTCATCTAGGCATTGGCGTTAAAGTCGCCACATTGCCAGTGATTGCATTGGGGGTTGGTATCGGTGTGGATTATGGCATCTACATTTATTCGCGGTTGAGTACCTACCTTGTGCAAGGAAAAGCACTGCCTGATGCTTATTTAGCCACTTTGAAAACGACAGGCTCTTCGGTTGCTTTCACAGGCTTAACCTTAGCGATTGGTGTGGTTTTGTGGGTCATGTCCCCTATTAAATTCCAGGCAGACATGGGGATATTGCTGACCTTTATGTTCCTTTGGAATATGTTGGGTGCCTTAATTCTGCTACCGGCGCTGGCTTGCTTGCTGCACAAAAGAGAAACGGTTCAGGCTCGGGAGAAGAGGGATGCTGTTTAATAAAAAAGTATTGGTGGCGCTTGATGCTAGCGAAGCGGCAGAGAAAGCATTCAAACGTGGTGTATTGATTGCTGATCGAATGGGGTGCCAGCTCGACTTGTTGTGGCTGTTTAAGCCGTTGCCCGATCACTCCCTAATGCGCTTGGTTGCCGAGTTGCAAGTATCGGGTATGGCGATTGTATCCCACTATACAGAGGCGGGTAAGCTGCTCAACGTTGTACAAAAACGCTGGCAAGAGGATCATTTCTCGCTGCTTATTAAAAGCTGTGAGGATGATCATAAAGGGTTTCTTGCGCCTGTGGATTGGCAGTTATTACGACAAGCGCCATGTCCTGTACTCTTGGTGAAGCGAGATAGTTTATGGGAAGGTGGAAATGTCATTGCCGCTATTGATCCCTTGAGTCAAAAAGAGAATCGCCTCAATTTAAGCCGTGCTGTGCTAATGATGGCTGGCTTTATCAGTACAGAAGCTCAAGCGCAATTGAATGTGGTGGTGTCATACGCACCACCTATGTTGGCTGCTGAACCTGAAAACCAATCCGTTTCCTTATTGGAAGCGCGTGCCCGCCAGGCCGCAAAGCACTTATTGTCTGACATGAAACTCGACTGTAAGCGTTACCTGATTGGTGAAGGTCCGCCAGAATACTGGATCCCCCATGTGGCCGAAACTGAAGATGCTGCGTTGGTGGTCATCGGAACACGGGCAAGAGATGGTTTAACCGGTATGTTGCTGGGTAATACTGCAGAACGAATATTGGATAGGCTAACGTGTGATGTATTAGTACTGAGAGAAGGGCTAACGGAGGATCTTCGCCAACTGTTGAACAGTCACGCCTAATACTGTCTCGAAGGTACTCTTGTCATCTATATGGGATAAATTTGGGGTCATAATCGGGCTGGCAGTGAGAAATTGCTGCTATTCGTTGCTGCTTGGATATAGACTAAGGTTTTAAATCTATCCCATAAACAAGAGTAGGTACTCCATGTCAGGTAAAGAACGTCAACTCACCCTGAGATTTCTTGCAGAACCCGCAGATGTCAACTTTGGCGGTAAAGTGCACGGCGGTGCTGTAATGAAATGGATCGATTTAGCGGCGTACGCTTGTGCTGCTGGGTGGAGTGGAAAGTACTGTATTACGGCTTACGCCGGGGGCATTCGTTTTGTGAAGCCTATTCATGTGGGCAGCATTGTGGAAGTTGCTGCAAAAGTGATCTACACCGGTCGCAGTTCCATGCACATTGCTTTGGATGTACGCGCAGGTGATCCAAAAAATACTAAACGCCACCTCACGACTCATTGCATCGTCATCATGGTGGCTGTAGATGATCAGGGGCAAACGACTGACGTTCCAGAGTGGGTTCCCGAAACGCCAGAAGATATTGAACTAAGAGATTCAGCTATTCGCCTGATGGATATGCGTAAAAAAATAGGCGAAGAGATGGAAGCTCACATACAAATCTGATTGCTACAGCGGGTATCCGCGAAGCTTTGATGACTCATCCGAGTTTCATCAAGAGCTTAACGGATTCTCGTAGCCGTTCAAATGCCTCAGCCAGTGATTGTATTTCATCCCCTGAATTGATCTGTATTTCAGCATTCATGTCGCCTTTACTCAGGCGATCAGCAGCTTGAGTCAGGTAGATAAGTGGCGCAGTCATGGTTGAGGACAGTACTCTAGCTATGATAACGGCAGTGATAACAGCAAGTCCAAAGAAGATGGCGAAGGCGATTAAGAAATGATCCAACAGTTTTAACACGGTTGATTTCTCAGCAAAAGCAACAAGATAACCCATGGGTTGCTGTTGCCCAGTTGAAGCAAAAAGAGGCCGAGCGGTAATCAGCTTGTCGTCTGATTCCAACGTGGTAAAATTTTGGCTCTCAGTGATTTGTTGGACAACATTGGCAGAGATAAGCTGCTTTAGGTTGCCCCCATGGGCAAGATTGAGGGAGCTTCCCCAATTGAGTGCTGGATTTTGATTTTCCATTAAGTATCCATCGACATCACTTAAGGCGAAACTGAGACCCTTAGTATTATTGGCGTTGCGAACCATACTTAGAAATGCATCTGCATCCACATTAAGAATGATCTCACCGACAAACCGTTCTCCCACGGCAAATATAGGCGTGGCGAAGCGAATGGTCGGGCGTATCGGCTTTTCAATTTCGCCCGCTTCTCTATTCAAGTCGATAGGGGAAATGTAGTAGTCCCCGAAGTTGAGTTTGGCGGTATTATTAAAGTGGATAGATTGGCTTTTGTCTTGCAATAGTTCGCTTTGGAGAATGCGGCTGCTGCCCTCTTTTTCATTGTGCTCGACTCGAATTAACTCCTTTCCGTCGGCGCCTATAAAACGAATTTGGTTATAGATACGGCGGTTTTTGGCAATACTTAGAAAATCCCTAGCAATACTGCGGCCATACTCTTCTTTTGCCTTTGCGTCATTGATCACCAAGGCTCGACCATAATGATGCATTGAGTTGGAGTCCCTCAGGTAAAACAGATCGCCGGGAACGTGTGCGAGCGTGCCTTCTACGCTGCTAGCCAATAACTCTACTTGGCGGTTACTGCTCTCAATACCGGAGTTGGTTAGCGTCTGATGAGTTGAGAGGTAGACGTATAGAGCGATGAGTGCGATGGGAATCAGAGCGGCAGCGATTAGGGTGCGCTCAATTCGGCTCCGAATAGACTTCATGCCGTTGTTTCTCCTGTGCTCTGGTCTGAAATCAAGTCAGTGGTGCGTAATAAAAACTGTGTTCGCTTGTCGGTGTTTTCTATAAAAGCTGCCATTTTGGATGTTAGTTGAGGTAGGCGTTCATGACTAGGTTGGCCTTCTTGAGACCACAGAGTATAGGTGCGTTGAAACAGTACGGTTGCAGCAGGGCCGACATAATCTGCTAACACTAAAGCTATGTTTTTAAGAAGAGGCTTCAAAGACGCTTTATTGCTGGCCGTTCCTGGTTGCAAGGTGGGTGGTACGCTGGCTTGCGCTGCTGTTTTATCTTGAGAGCTACTTGCCTTGGTTGGTGACTCAAGCTTTAGCAGAGCAGGGCGTGCTGAACGGATGGCTGTATTAATCAACGCGTGGTTGATCTCCCGATCGGCCATCAACATAAACAGGGTATTGTCGGATAGTTGCACACCAATTAGCTGGGTATCATCCATCTCGATATGGACTTCATTGTGTTTCTCATTCAGCGATTGTATGCCCGCTAGCATTTGTAGCATCATGCGAGCTGCGGCGGTTAGGTTGTCGTGTAGTAGCTCGGGGAAGGTTGAGCCTGTAATGCCCCCTTCTCTAATGACACACACATGACGAACACCGCCTAAAAATTGAAAGTCATTCAGTACGTTCATTGGATTAATCCCATTGCAGAATATCTTCAACCTGCTGTTTGAGGGTTCTTACTGATGTTCGTTGTGCGGATAACACCCCAAGCACCTGATCATCTTCTATAAAAATACTCAGGTTATTGCCTGAGGGGCTTTTGACCAGAATGGAGCGGGCGCTATCAAAAGCGGACGCGGCCTGAAAGGCAGGTACCATGCCTGCCATGTATCCGATGTACTCTTCCAGTTCGGGATTGTCTAATGATGAGGTGAGGATGTCGCCCATTGCATTAGCTAGAACGGCTCCTTGTACGCCTCGAACATTCAGAATATCGGTGACAATGCTCTCTTTAATCACCAGATTGTCTCCTTGAAAAGGTGTTATGTCTTGTATGTGAGGTAAAGGTGCGCTCTCAGTTATGGTGATTGTTTCTCTGGCTGTTTGCTGATACTGCTTCCAAGCGGATTCAGGTATCTCAGAGGGTAGTGCGCATTTCAGGAGGGAGAGCATGGTTTCTTTTCGGCGAGCATCAACAAAAAAGATCTCTGCCTGGAGATTCAACGCTTCTACCCAATGGTGATAGTGAGATAGTGTGGGCTCATCACGAACATCAGAGCGAGTTACGCCAATCATAAGGCGCGACCGATGAATGAGTTGTGCAAACTCCTGAGTGTAAAATTTAAGATCCCGTAGCGGCTGGTTTCGTGTGTTATCCAACAGCAAAACTACACTATGGGAATCCGCCGCTAAGTCATTTGCGAGTAGGTCCCACATAAAGCTAAACCTTATTTGTCCCGGCGTACCATACAAGCGCACTTTATGATCATCAGACAAACTCATCTGCCCATAATCCAACGCAACCGTTGTGGTTTGCTTGCGAATGCCGGTTATATCTGAGGCTTTAGCGTCAGTACGTAGGCTTTCCTCATCACTCAGTGAGGAGATGGCGGTTGTTTTTCCTGAACCCACAGGGCCGACAAAAATCAACTTGTGCTCAGTCACGATATTACCCTGAAGTTCTGAATACTGCGTAGATATGTAGCGTAGAAAGTATTGAGGCGGTGGATTAAAGCATCCGTATGTTACTGAAATATTAAATATTTATTCTGCGTTTATATTTATCTTGCGTAGTTATTGAGTCCGTTCATCTGGTCTTCATACCGGCTGTCGATAATCTACTTTTCATTCATTGATATGTGACCCTGGGGGTTCCCTATGGAACAGTTTGAGTCTTATTTTGAAGAAGGTAAGGCACTGGTACTGGAGTACGGTACTCAGTTTTTAATGGCGATTTTGGTGCTGATTATCGGCATCTGGGTGATTACCCGTTTTACACGTGTGCTTGAGCGTTCGGTTTTTAATAAGCTGCCAGACCAGACATTAGCGAGCTTTTTAGCCAGCGGTATTAATATCATTCTTAAGGTGCTTCTGGTTATCAGTGTCGCCTCCATGATGGGCATCGAAACGACCTCTTTTGTAGCTATTTTAGGTGCGGCAGGTCTGGCTGTGGGTTTGGCGTTGCAGGGCAGCTTATCTAATTTCGCAGGCGGCGTGATGATCCTTATTTTCCGCCCTTTTAAGGTGGGTGATTACCTTGAAGCGCAATCATTACAGGGTGTGGTTAAAGATATAGGTATATTTGTAACGACGCTGGAAACGTTTGATAAACGTATTTTGGTGCTACCCAATGGTCCATTGGCTAATGGAAATCTCATTAATCATACAGCCAGTGCAGTGAGGGCCGTTGAGTCGAGTATTGGCGTGTCCTACAGCGATGATTTGCAGAAAGCGAAAGCGGCTTTAGAAGCTGTTATCCAGCAGGATGATCGGGTATTGCAAGATGAAGGCAATGTGGTTGCCGTAGTGAATCTCGGCGACAGCTCAATCGATTTTATGGTACGCGCTTTTGTTAAAACTGAAGATTATTGGGGCTTCTATTTCGATATATTACCGCGACTAAAGAGCGCAGTCGAAGAAGCGGGCTGTACTATTCCATTCCCTCAGCAGGATGTACATCTACATCAGAAAGCATCGTAATAACCTTCCTTTTGCCGGTACTTTCTAGTGGGGTGCCGGCTTTTTTCCTCTTTATGAACATTGACAACGCTTTTGATAGCGTCTCTTGGCAAAGACCATGTAGGCTTTCTGAAGCAAAGGCGTTAAGCGTAGTGTTGACACTATATGACCCAGCCAACGGTAATAGGGGAGTTGCTTCCATAACTCGACAAAGGCCTCGGCACCGGTTCTCATGACACCGTCATTAGATAGAACATGAAATACCTGCATTGCCCTCTCATAGGTGACTCCATATTTTTTTAGCTCTGAAGGCTCTGTGGTAATATCTTTCCATACAACACTTTGTTGCTTATCAATACCCTGATAATGTTTGATCTCTTTGGAGCATAACGGACATCCTCCGTCATAAAAAACGATTGTTTTGCGCATAATATGCCTTATATCGCCGTTGATTTAGGCTTTTTACGTTGCGCCTTAAGGACTAGATCAACCATATCAGTGATCCGGTAAGCTGCCGAGCTCGTAAAAATCGCTATTTTGGGGAAGGTTATGAAGTATAAGGGCCAGACTGATTATGACCATAAAGGTATAAGCCCGCGAAGAGGTGTATTACTATGTAATTTGGGTACACCGGATGCGCCAGATAAAGCTTCTTTAAAGCGCTATTTGAAGGAGTTTTTGAGCGATCCTCGTGTTGTCGAAGTACCTCGTCCTATTTGGTGGATGATTTTGCATGGTGTCATCTTAAACATCAGACCTGCGAAGTCAGCAAAGCTTTATCAATCCGTCTGGACCGAAGAGGGCTCTCCTTTAATGGTTCATAGTCTGCATCAGCAGAAAAAGCTGCAAACGTTGTTAGATAAAGAGCACGGTGAAAATCATATTCCTGTTGTTTTAGGGATGCGCTATGGCAATCCCTCAATTGCATCTGCGTTAGATCAGTTAGCCGCTCAAAACGTTAGAGAGATGATCGTACTGCCGCTGTACCCCCAATATTCGGGTGCTACAGGCGGTTCTACATTTGATGCACTTGCCGAGCATTTCAAAACGACTCGATGGGTGCCGGGGCTACATTTTATTAATGGTTACCATAATCATGGTGCATATATCGAAGCGCTTTGTCGCAGTTTAGAGGCTGATCTGTCTAATCATGCGGCACCTGATCTTTATCTGTTTTCATACCACGGGACGCCCGAACGGTATCTCAAACAGGGTGATCCCTATCATTGTTTCTGCCACCAGACGACCCGACTGGTTCGAGAGCGCATGGGTTGGGATGAAGCAAAGGTGAAAACGACTTTTCAATCGCGTTTTGGTAGAGAACCTTGGCTACAACCCTATACAGATAAGACCCTTGAAGCGCTACCGAGTACAGGTGTGAAAAATGTCGCCGTCATTTGTCCCGGTTTCTCGTCGGATTGCTTAGAAACCATTGAGGAGATCAATGAGGAAGCGCGCGAGACCTTTTTGGAAAGCGGTGGTGAAAGCTTCCGCTATATTCCAGCGCTCAATTCGGATGATGCTCATATTGAGATGATGGCACGACTGGTAGCGCCTTATCTGAATGCCTAGAGTTTGTCTCTCTCATTCTAACAGCGCCGGTTTTCGGCGCTGCGTTGAGCTGCTTTGTATTCAGTGCTCGCACAAGTGCTGAGCATGAAATCTCATATGTTCCTCAATAAAACTCGCAATAAAGTAATAGCTATGGTCATAGCCTTCCTGAATTCTTATTTCAAGAGGAAAGTTGATGCGACGGGCAGCGGACTCTAGCCTGTCTGGCATCAATTGCTCTGTTAAGAAGTTATCTGCGCTGCCTTGGTCTACCAGTGCGGGTAATGGTTGAGCTGCCTGCTCCATCAACTCACAGGCATCATATTGTTTCCACGCCTCTCTATCTTTTCCTAAGTAAGCAGAAAATGCTTTTTCTCCCCAAGGGCAGTTGCTTGGATTGCAGATTGGGCTGAAGGCTGAGACAGAGCAGTAGCGGTCTGGGTTTTTGAGGGCTATGGTTAATGCACCATGGCCACCCATCGAATGGCCTGCAATGGCCCGCTGTGTTGTGACAGGGAACAGGGATTCAATCAGGTCGGGTAGTTCCGTCACAATGTAGTCATACATCTGATAATGATCACGCCAAGGTGCTTCTGTCGCATTTACATAGAAGCCTGCACCCGTCCCTAAGTCATAGCCTGAATCATCGGCTACGCCTTCGCCTCTGGGGCTAGTGTCTGGGGCAACGATGGCAATACCTAGCTCGGCCGCGAATTTTTGTGCGCCAGCTTTTTGCATAAAGTTCTCATCGGTACATGTGAGTCCGGATAGCCAATACAGAACAGGTACTTTATTGTCCGCGGTCGCTTGTGGTGGCAGATAAATGGCAAAGCGCATATCGCAGTTGAGGCGTGATGAGTGATGACGATATTGCTTGTGCCAGCCGTCAAAGCTTTTATTCTGACTTAGGTTTTCAATATTCACGAAAGCTCCTCGCTAGCCTCCTTACGTGAAGGAGGCTTAGTCAGGTCAGTTTATTTATCGAAGTGAATAACACTGCGGATACTCTTACCTTCATGCATCAAATCAAAGGCAGTATTGATCGCATCAAGCCCCATGGTATGGGTGATAAAATCGCTGAGTTTGAACTCACCGTTGAGGTAACGTTCAACATAAGTAGGTAGCTCAGAGCGGCCTTTCACGCCGCCAAAGGCAGTGCCACGCCACACGCGGCCTGTCACCAACTGGAACGGACGGGTAGATATCTCCTGGCCTGCGCCAGCGACGCCAATAATAACTGACTCCCCCCAGCCCTTATGACAGCACTCCAGTGCGGAACGCATCACGTCGACATTGCCAATACACTCAAACGAGTAATCAACACCGCCATCGGTCAGCTCGACAATTACTTCCTGAATAGGCTTGTCGTAATCCTTTGGATTTATACAATCGGTTGCGCCAAGTTGACGAGCCAGATCAAACTTACTGTCGTTAATATCGATAGCGATAATACGGCTGGCTTTTGCCATCGTGGCGCCAATAACCGCAGAAAGTCCAATGCCGCCAATACCAAAGATAGCAACGGTTGCGCCTTCTTCCACTTTGGCTGTATTCATCACCGCACCCATACCGGTGGTGACACCACAACCGAGCAAACAGATCTCTTCAAGTGGCGCTGTCTTATTCACTTTAGCCAGAGAGATTTCTGGCAGAACCGTGTACTCAGAAAAGGTTGAACATCCCATATAGTGATAAATGGGTTGGCCATCTTTGGAGAATCTCGTTGTACCGTCTGGCATTAACCCTTTGCCTTGGGTTTCGCGGATTTTTTGGCAGAGATTGGTCTTTCCTGATTTACAGAATTTACATTCGCCGCACTCTGGGGTGTACAGAGGGATCACATGATCACCCACGGCTACGCTAGTGACCCCCTCGCCGATGGATTCTACGATACCGCCACCTTCATGGCCTAAAATGGCGGGGAATATGCCTTCTGGGTCTTCACCTGATAGGGTGAATGCGTCGGTATGGCATACGCCAGAAGCCACGATGCGAATGCGGACTTCCCCTTTTTGAGGTGGCATGACATCCACTTCTTCAATGGAAAGCGGCTGGCCGGCAGCCCACGCTACTGCGGCTTTAGACTTGATTATTTTAGCGCTCATGATGCCATCCCTCTTATTCATTTTTAATCATTTGTGGGTTTATTGTAGTTGTTTCTAATGGAGTGATAATCTATCTAATGTGTAAATTACTTTTGCAGGATAGTAATAATGTTGGGTTGGGAAGGTGTAACGGAGTTTGTGGCGGTTGTTGAGTCAGGTAGCTTCACAGGGGCCGCTCAACGGTTAGAAATATCGGTGGCGCAAGTAAGCCGCCAAGTCAGCGCCTTGGAGAAACGGCTTGCTTGTCAGCTATTGCACAGAACCACACGAAAAGTATCGGTGACAGAAGCCGGACAGCTTTATTATCAATATGGTCGACAAGTATTAGATGGGCTGGCGGATGCAGAGCGAGCTGTCAGTAATTTGCAGAGTACACCGAGCGGCAAGATAAAAATGACCGCACCGAACACCTATGGTGAAACGAAGATAGCACCGATCCTGAATGATTTTGTAGCCCAATATCCAGAGATTGAACTCCACTGTGTATTCACCAATCAAAAAATTGATCTTATTGACGGCGGTTTCGATGTTGCGATTCGTTTAGGACGGCTTGAGGATTCTACGCTGGTGGCGAAGCGGCTTGGTTCTCGACGTCAATACGTCTGTGCGTCGCCTTCTTATATCTCAGCAAATGGCGAGCCTCATCTGATAACCGAGCTAAATAGGCATAACTGTTTACAAGGCTCTTTGGAATACTGGCGGTTTCAGGAGAAAGGGCAGGAGCGTAATATCAAAGTAAGCGGTAATATTCACTTTAATAGTGGGATTGCCCTGCTAGATGCCGCACTTAAAGGATTGGGGCTCGTGCAGCTGCCGGATTACTACGTGCAGGAGTATATCAATAACGGGCAGTTAAGCGTTGTGTTGCAGAGCTTTCAGACAACGGATGAAGGTATTTGGGCGCTCTATCCTAAGAGTAAGCACCTCTCTTCAAAAATTCGTCGATTGGTGGATTTTCTGGGTGAAAAACTATGAGTTTTTTCGATTTTTTGACTCAATCCACTGCGCCATATACTTCGTACTTTTTTGGTGGTGGTGGCGTAGCATCAGTCCGGTGAAATTGCGGCGTCGATGTACTTTGAGTTGCTCCGGCTCAAGTAAAGGAAGAATACGTTGAAGTAAGCGTGGCTGAATATCCTGTTTGTTATAGCGTTCTGTTAGCAGTGTGTATCCACTGGCTTGTGACGCCATCCAGAGCGGCTCTTGTGTATAGAGATTAATGGCTTCTGTCGCGAAGGTTTCAGCGTTATCTGTGCAGACTCCCCCCCAGTGTTGAGACTTCCCCCGCATCCCTTCAACACCAATAGAGGTTGTTATAGAAGGCGTTCCGTTGCGCATGGCATCCACTAACTTACCTTTGATACCGGCACCGAATCGAAGTGGCGCTAATAGCACTCGAGCATGTTGCATCACACTATGGACATCGTCTGCCCAGCCTTTAACGATAAAACCTTCTCTGGCGTTATCCAACGCTGTAGCTTTGGGGGGTGGATAAGCGCCATAGACATGCAATTCGGCATCGGGCAATTGTTTGCGGATTAATGGCCAGATTTGTTGTTTGAGCCAGAGTACGGCATCCCAATTTGGTGCGTGACGAAAATTGCCAATACTAATGAAGTGTTGGCGCTCCGAGAACGCGGGCAGTCTTCCGGTTTGATTCGTGGATAAGCTCGGCAACATAAAGGGACAGTGGATAAGCAAGTTATCGGGTACTGTAAACGCTTGTGTCAGTAACTGTATTTCAAAGTCAGAGATCATCAAGGTTAGATCGCAACGATAAATAGATGCAATCTCTCGTTGGGATAAGTCGGTCTCGCTCATACGCTCATACAGATCTTTCTGTGAGGAGAGGGGAGTAAGGTCTAAAGTGCCATGTTTCAGCTGCTGTTTGACCCATTGGTGGCGTGCATCTCTTAGACTGTGAAGGTCTTCTGTATCTAAGATCCGAATCGCGCTGGGGCATTGTTGCTCTACACGCCAGCCAAACTGCTCCTCCATCATAAAACGATCAAATAAGACGATGTCAGGGTTCTGCTGCAAGATCCAATCATCAAACGAGGCGGAGTTCAGCTCGATTGATACCTCTTTAACACCCATCGCGGTTAAGTCTGCCCGGTGTTCGCTAAGCGCGGCAGGGCTTGCAAAAGTCACATGCCATTTCTGTTCAAGAAACAGTTCGATAAAGGACAGCATGTGATAACCCGCAGCAGATGAGCGAGGTTCAGGCCATACATATCCAATAATGACTAATGTTCGCATGTGATCCCCTTTTCGTTATTGCCGTGAATTTTAAACTATTCTGTATTACAGGCGTCATAAAATAAGGTTTTGATGAAGTTTTTTGTCAGATTTTTGGGTAACGGAACGACTTGTTATTGTGTTTGAATAAAAGGAATGACACTTTTTGCCAGTGATCTTGGCATCTTTTGTTATTGGTGAGGTGGGGCTTTTCGTCCATTCTAGCAGTCAGCCAATAACGGATGTGCGCCTGTAGTGATGATATGTGTCGGGCGGATAATGATAAGAATTGAGGAAGATAGCCATGCCAGATTATAAAGCGCCTCTACGTGATATTCAGTTCGTGATGAATGAAGTGTTGGAATCAGATAAACACTATGCATCACTCCCCGGTTGCGAAGATGCAACGCCAGATATGATCAGCGCTATCCTTGAAGAGGGCGCAAAGTTTTCTGAGCGTGTATTAGCCCCCCTAAATCAAGTAGGTGATCGTGAAGGCTGTCAGTTTAATGATGGCGAAGTGACTACGCCAACCGGCTTTAAAGAAGCTTATCAGCAGTATGTTGAAGGTGGATGGCCTTCACTGGCGCATGATCCTGCCCATGGTGGCCAAGGATTGCCTGAGTCCATTGGTACCGTCATCAGTGAGATGGTAGGTACGGCTAACTGGTCATGGGGTATGTATCCAGGCTTGAGTCACGGTGCGATGAATACACTGAGCGAACACGGCACTGATGAGCAAAAACACACCTACTTAACCAAATTGGTAAGCGGTGAGTGGACGGGCACCATGTGTTTGACAGAGCCTCACTGTGGTACGGATTTGGGGATGCTTCGCACTAAAGCCGAACCTCAAGCAGATGGTAGCTACAAAATTACTGGAACGAAGATCTTTATCTCAGCCGGTGAGCACGATATGGCAGATAATATAATCCATATTGTCTTGGCTCGATTGCCGGATGCGCCGGCTGGTACCAAAGGTATCTCTTTATTTATCGTGCCAAAGTTTATGCCCGAAGGTGATGGCATTGGTGAGCGAAATGGTGTGGCGTGCGGATCTCTTGAGCACAAGATGGGTATTCATGGTAACGCTACCTGTGTAATGAATTTTGATGCCGCTACCGGTTACTTGATTGGCCCGCCAAACAAAGGCTTGAACTGCATGTTCACCTTTATGAATACGGCTCGACTAGGTACAGCGCTACAAGGCTTGGCTCATGCTGAGTGGGGTTTTCAGAACTCACTGGTTTACGCCAAAGAGCGCTTGCAGATGCGTTCACTGACAGGCCCTAAAAACCCCGAAGGCGCTGCGGATCCGATCATTGTTCACCCCGCTGTGCGCAACATGCTATTAACTCAGAAAGCGTTTGCTGAAGGTGGTCGAGCACTGATCTACTTCTGTGCACAATTGGTCGATAAAGTTAAACTGGCAAGTGATGAAGAAAAAGCTGAAGCGGATGCATTATTGGCGTTCTTAACACCGATTGCTAAAGCATTTTTAACCGAAGTGGGCTTTGAATCAGCAAATCACGGTGTCCAAGTCTTTGGAGGACACGGTTTTATCGCAGAATGGGGAATGGAGCAGAATGTGCGCGATGCGCGTATCTCCATGCTCTATGAAGGTACAACCCAGATCCAAGCATTGGATTTGTTAGGTCGAAAAGTCCTAATGAGCCAAGGCGAGTCCTTGAAAGGCTTTACAAAAATTGTGCACAAATTCTGTAAAGCCCATGCTGAAGATGAACAGATGAAACCGTTCATCGAGCCGTTAGCCAAGTTGAACCAAGAATGGGGTGAGCTAACGATGAAAATTGGCATGAAAGCCATGCAGGATCGTGAAGAGGTAGGTGCTGCTGCTGTCGATTATCTGATGTACTCAGGCTATGTGTCATTGGCCTACTTCTGGGCGCGTATGGCGGCTAAAGCGCAGAACGCTGTTGCCGCAGGTACCGATGAAGAAGCTTTCTATAAAGCAAAAGTTACAACGGCAAATTTCTATTTCCAAAGAATTCTGCCCCGTACTCGTGGGCATGTAGAGATCATGCAATCAGGTGCGGCAAACCTGATGGATATGGATGTTGAGCACTTTGTATTCTAAGTGAGAGAGTAAAGTGCGCATCTTAAAATATCGGGCAGGCCGTTGGCTTGCCCAAAAATACCTGAACTATAAAGCTAAACGTTATCAACATAAGCGCAACCCAACCGAGGTAAGTAACATGTCTGATCTGAGCAATATTTTTGAAGAGATGAAAAGTCGTTTTAATAGCGAAGCGGCTGCGGGCCTGGATGCCGTGTTCCAGTATCAGCTTGATGATGGTGAACCTTACTATGTGGCTATCAATGATGGGACATGTGATGTTGCTCAAGGTGAACATGATGAGCCGAGCGTTACCCTGTCTATGGATTCAGCTACGTTGCAAGAAGTGCTGTCGGGTGAAACGGATGGCATGCAAGCGTTTATGACGGGGCGAATTCGTGCTGACGGTGACATCATGCTAGCAACACGCCTGACTGCCTTGTTTCCTTTTGCTTAACTGGCAGAGCGGTTTAGGGACAATGCCCTTGGTATCGTCCCGCATTGTTACAGTATAATGACAGCCTCGTAGGGAGGCTGTTGAGAACGGAATAATATCCGCCCACTCATAAAAATAATGATTTAGGGGGCAACCTATGGATCACCCGCGCGGGACTTGGATCCCAGATGAACTCAATCCTCATGGCTACCAAACCATAATCGATGTTGTCGCAAGGCATTGTCGGGTTTATGCAGACAAACCCGCATTTACCAGTTTTGGGCGGACGCTCTCCTATGGTGAATTGGACCAGTTAGCGGACGCGTTTGCAGTTTATCTGCAGAAAGAAACGGATCTTAAACCTGGCGACCGATTAGCGATTCAGTTACCTAATCTGATCCAATACCCAGTTGTTCTGTTTGGCGCTTTGCGAGCAGGATTGGTAGTTGTCAATACCAACCCGCTGTATACCCCGCGTGAGCTAGAGCACCAGTTTAAAGACTCCGGTGCTAAAGCGTTAGTGATACACGCGAGCATGGCCCACAATGCTGAGCGTATTATTGATAAAACTGACGTTAAACATATTTTTGTGACTCAGGTTGGAGACTTACATGGGTTCCTAAAACGCACCCTGCTCAATACGGCCATTAAATACATCAAGAAGATGGAACCTGACTACAATCTCCCTATGGAGAAATCTCTGCGTCAAGCGTTGATGGCATACATGGGAGAGAAACCAGCATCGGTAAGTGTTCGTACAGAAGATACCGCGGTACTGCAATATACCGGAGGTACGACCGGCGTCTCTAAAGGCGCTGTATTGACACACGGTAATTTGGTTTCCAATATGCTACAAGGCAGTGAGCTTATCAGTCGCGCCGAGGCGGGTTGGGCAGAGACGGCCATTGCGCCGCTACCGCTTTATCATATTTATGCTTTCACCCTCTCGCTCATCATTATGGAGGAGGGCGGCCACAGCGTGTTAATAGCAAATCCGAGGGATATAGCCGGCTTTATAAAAGAACTTAAGCGTTGGAATATATCTGGATTTATGGGGCTTAATACGCTGTTTGTCGCATTATGTAACCAAGAAAGTTTCCGCGCGCTCGATTTTGGCAACATGAAAATCACCATCTCTGGAGGCATGGCGCTAACCCACGCAGCTGCTAATCAATGGAAAGAGGTGACAGGTTGCGAAATTATGGAAGGTTATGGGTTAACAGAGACTTCACCGGCTGTGGCTATCAACCCGCCAGGGCAAGTCTCTATTGGAACCATTGGCTGGCCACTCAAAGCAACGGATGTGCGTATTATTGACACAACAGGAAGCGAGGCACCTATTGGCACGCCGGGTGAACTTTGCGTGAAAGGGCCGCAGGTCATGAAAGGCTACTGGCAGCGAGAGCGCGAAACGAATGCCTGTTTTACAGATGATGGTTATCTCATTACTGGGGATGTAGCTGTTCAGGAGGAAGATGGTCGGCTACGCATTGTTGATCGCGCTAAAGATCTGATCATTGTCTCCGGGTTCAACGTCTATCCTAACGAGATTGAAGACGTCGTAACCTCCCATCCTGGAGTGATGGAGTGTGCTGCGATTGGTATCAAAGATGAGCGCAGTGGCGAAGTTCCTAAAATCTTTGTCGTGCGAAAAGATGCTGAGCTTACCGAAAAAGAGATCATCAAGTGGTGTAAAGAACATTTGACCAATTACAAAGTGCCGAAGACCGTCACCTTTGTTGAAGATCTTCCTAAATCCAACGTAGGCAAGGTGCTAAGACGTATGCTGAAAGATGATGATACGTCACATGCGGCATGAGGATAGCTTATGTCCCTAAGCAAGCCTACCCGGCGACGGCACGCCCACCGTCGCACAATTATAGCCGACGGTTATGAACGTGAAGACGGTCTGTGGGATATTGAAGCGCGCATGACGGACGTAAAGTCTGAAACGGTAGATAATCCCGAAAGGGGTGGCTATGTTGCGTCGGGCGAGGCATTTCATGATATGAAATTGCGTCTAACGCTGGACCGAACCTTGTTAATCCATGAGGTTGAAGCCGTGATTGATGAATCCCCCTTCACCATGTGTCCCGGTGCAGTTCATATTTTTAAAAGACTCGAAGGAACTCGCATAGGCCCGGGCTGGCAGCGCAAAGCTAAGGATCTTGTGGGAGGCGCGCAAGGGTGTACTCATCTCCATGAGCTATTACCTGTTTTGGCAACGACCACTGTGCAAAGCCTATGGCCAAGTATGGAGGAAGATGTGATGACTGCAGGCTCTAAGATAATGCTGAATACCTGTCGTACATGGGCACAAGATAGTGATGTAATTCGCCGTTATGTGCCCGATTTATACAATCCAGAGCCAGCCGATTAACGCGTTTAAAAAGGAGAGGACTATGAATTTGCCTGAATCGTTTCGAGAAACACTCAACCTGCCTGTCATTGCCTCTCCCATGTTTTTAGTATCAGGCCCAGAGCTTGTTATCGAAGCCTGTAAAGCTGGGATTGTAGGTACGTTTCCTGCGTTAAATCAGCGTACCAGTGAAGGTTTTGAGTCTTGGTTGATTGAGATTCAGGCAGCGCTCCAAGCTTATGAAAAAGATACTGGCCGTAAGCCAGCACCTTTTGGTGTTAATTTGATTGTACACGCCAGCAATCCTCGTTTGGCCGCTGATTTGGAAATATGTAAGCGTCATAAAGTCCCTTTAATCATAACCTCACTTGGTGCAGTGCCTGATGTTATTGAACAAGTCCATGCTTATGGAGGCTTGGTTTTTCACGATGTGGCAACGGTTCGCCATGCTCAAAAAGCTGCACAAGCTGATGTCGATGGTCTGATTGCCGTATGTGCGGGGGCGGGTGGTCATGCCGGTGTTCTCAACCCTTTTGCGTTTGTGAGTGAAATTCGTCAGTTTTTTAATGGCACATTAGTGTTGGCAGGGTGTTTATCTACGGGGCGTGATGTTGCAACCGCACAAGTGATGGGTGCGGATATGGCGTATATGGGCACTCGTTTTATTAGTACACAAGAGAGTCAGGCGGTCGCCGAGTATAAACAGATGATTGTGGATAGCTCTGCTGCTGATATTGCTTATACCTCTGAGATATCGGGTATTCCTGCGAATTTTCTTAAACCCAGTTTAAGTGCTGCAGGACTTAACCCTAATACCGGCAATCCACTCGATACTGAAATGGATACGGCTAAAAAGGAATTAAATCTGGGAGAGGAGCTAACTGCGCCAAAAGAGGGAGCTTCCGCATGGAAGTCTATTTGGTCTGCAGGGCAAGGGGTAGGGGCTGTTCACTCGACTCCCTGTGTTGTAGAGCTGGTTAGCCAACTACATGAAGAGTATGTCGAAGCAACGGTCGAGTACGCTCAAACCAGCCGTGAATATATGTTTAAACCCGTTGGGAGAGCCTAATAAAGTGACACATGAATTGATTACGCAATCGAAAGATGCAGCTGTCCTGACGGTCAGCATCAATAGGCCTGACAAAAAGAATGCGCTCACCTTGGCGATGTATCAGGCGTTAATTGATGCACTGATCTTAGCCGAAGAGGATGCGGAGATTAGAGCCGTTGTATTATCAGGAACCGACCAATGCTTCTCATCCGGCAACGATATTCTCGACTTTATGGCAGCGGCGGCAGACTCGGATAAAGCGGCACTCCCATTAAAATTTCTACAAACGATTTCAACCTTCTCTAAGCCGGTTGTAGCCGCGGTATGTGGTGATGCCGTTGGGATCGGCACTTCGATGCTATTGCATTGTGATCTTGTTTTCGCAACGCAAGAAGCCCGCTTCCAACTACCATTTGCACGACTTGGTTTGGTCCCTGAAGGAGGCACCAGTTTGTTGCTGCCTCAACAGCTTGGGCATCGCTTAGCGTTCGAGTTATTAGTCATGGGTAACCCTATTTCAGGTACGCGTGCTGCTGAATTGGGATTGATTAACCAAGTTGCAGAAAGCCCATTGCAAAGTGCGCTAACGGCAGCGCACCAACTGGCAAAAATGGCTCCTTTAGCGGTCGTAAAAAGCAAACAAATGATGAAGCAGCATCAGCAGGATCTGTTACAAAAAGTACTCGTGGATGAGGTGGATAACTTTAAAAAGCAGCTAGCCTCCGATGAAGCAAAAGAGGCGTTTACCGCCTTTTTAGAAAAACGACCGCCAGTGTTTAACTGATCGTCAACCAAACGTCCCTTGGCGTAATCTCACCAAACCCCTGGTGAAACTCCACTATTTAGCCGCTCGAACTTCTTGGGTAACCCTGGATGAGAGCGGTTTTTTTTATAATAACGGGATGACTAAAAATGATATTTTATCTTTGCTTATAACATACTGTTATTTATAAGAATTATCTTTTTTGGTGCAAAACGTCAATTAATGCGATTTTTTTTGTTATTGTTGATAAGTGGTTTAGGGCTATGATTGAGCCAAATGAAAAGTCTGATGGGCAGACACAATAAGAATAGAAACGAGGGTGGTATGAAGATACTAGTCGCTGTAAAGCGCGTGATTGACTACAACGTTAAAGTCCGCGTGAAATCAGATAACACGGATGTGGATTTAGCCAATGTAAAAATGGCGTTAAACCCATTCTGTGAAATTGCAATTGAAGAAGCGGTTCGTCTAAAAGAAAAGGGCGTGGCTGATGAAGTTGTTGTTGTTTCCATGGGTAGCAAGGCTTGCCAAGAGCAGATTCGTACGGCGTTGGCTTTAGGTGCAGATCGTGGCATTCAGGTTGAAACGGCAGATGGCCCCGACTCGCTCACCGTTGCTAAGTTGCTGGCTAAAGTAGTAGAAGCTGAGCAACCGAGCTTGGTTATTTTAGGTAAACAAGCGATTGATTCAGATAACAATCAGACTGGCCAAATGCTGGCAGCATTGTTAGATCGTCCACAGGCGACCTTTGCATCAGAAGTGGTTGTAGAAGGTAACTGCGTTAAAGTCACTCGCGAAATTGATGGTGGTTTGCAAACGTTGGAGTTAGACCTGCCAGCGATTATTACAACCGACTTGCGTCTTAACGAGCCACGCTATGCCTCTTTGCCAAATATTATGAAGGCTAAGAAGAAACCTTTAGATGTTAAAACACCAGAAGAGCTAGGGGTTGCTGTCGCTAATAATATTACTTTGGTCAAAGTAGAGCCGCCTGCCCAGCGTCAGGCTGGTATTAAAGTAGGTTCAGTTGCTGAGCTGGTTGATAAGTTGAAAAATGAAGCGAAGGTACTGTCATGAGCATTTTAGTTATCGCAGAACATGATAATCAGGTTTTAAAGCCCGCGACTTTAAACACTGTAGCGGCAGCAGCTCAGGTCGGTGGTGATATCGATATCCTCGTTGTAGGTAGTGATTGCCAGGCCGTTGCAGAACAAGCCTCAAAAGTGGTGGGCGTTCGTGCTGTCAAAGTAGCAGACAATGCCGTATATGAGCACCAGTTGGCTGAGAACACCAGTAAGCTCATCGTATCGCTTGCGCAAGGTTACACGCATATTTTTGCAGGCTCTACCTCTAATGGTAAGAACACCTTACCTCGCGTCGCTGCTTTGTTAGATGTTAATCAACTGTCTGACATCTCGGCAGTGATCAGCCCAGATACCTTTCAGCGTGCCATTTACGCAGGTAATGCTATTGCGACGGTACAGTCAGGTGATAGCGTTAAAGTTGCAACGGTTCGTGGCACCGCATTTGATGCAGTGGCCGCCGAGGGTGGTAGTGCCTCCATCGAAGCGGTAGGGGAAGTGATCGCTTCTGAAAACTCACGTTTTGTGAAAGAAGAGTTGGCTAAGTCTGATCGCCCAGAACTGACCGCAGCCTCTATTGTGGTATCGGGTGGCCGCGGAATGGGCAACGGAGATAACTTCGATATGCTCTATAAACTGGCTGATAAGCTCGGTGCTGCGGTGGGCGCTTCTCGTGCGGCTGTTGACGCAGGCTTCGTGCCTAACGATATGCAGGTCGGCCAAACCGGTAAAATGGTAGCGCCTGAGCTTTATATTGCTGTGGGTATTTCTGGTGCGATTCAGCATCTGGCGGGTATGAAAGACTCAAAAGTGATTGTTGCTATCAATAAAGATGAAGAGGCGCCTATCTTCCAGGTTGCTGATTATGGCTTAGTCGCGGATCTTTTTGACGTGATTCCTGAGCTGGACGCAGCCCTGTAAGCGGTTGATTCGCATGTTATAAGGCCGCATTAGCGGCCTTTTTTGTAGCTTGAGCAAGGGCATGTCTCTGCTTGTGTGTTTCTTGTACTATGTTTGAAAAATTAGATAATTAGCGACTCTCTTGAGCTTACCCCATGCTTATAAAGTGAGTTATCCACAGCATTCGGGGATAACTTAATATCGAAGCGTTGTTAGCAACACGGAGTTCATAATAGCGCTAAAGGTGATTTAAGGATTAATCGGCTATGGAAAGTAGCAATAAAATACGCTTAATCGCTTTCATCTTAGTTGGTATGTCGTTGATACCTATAGGTGATTCGGCAGGGAAAATATTAACACTCGAAGGAGCTTCACCCGCATTTGTTGCCTGGAGCCGGTTGTTAGTGGGTTTTCTCTTTATTCTTCCTTTCAGCGGGTTACGCCCTGCTGAAATGAAGCAGCTATTCCATTGGCATTTACTGATTCGTGCGGCGCTATTTACGGGTGCGATTTTTTGTATGATCAGTGCATTGCAAACAGAGCCTATTGCGAACGTTTTCGGAATCTTTTTCATTGGGCCAATCATCGCTTACTTTTTAGCGGTCGTCCTGCTTAAAGAGAAAATCAGCTATCTTCGTTCAATGTTGTTAATGATCGGCTTTGTGGGTGTTCTCATGGTGGTCAAGCCGGGTGTAGATTTAACAACAGGGTCATTACTAGCGGTAGTGGCCGGTGTTTGCTACGGCTGTTTGCTGGTAGCTAACCGTTGGTTGGCGGGTAAGTTTCGACCACGTTTAATTTTATTATCCACTTTACTGGTTGGAAGTTTGGCGTTAATGCCCAAGGGCCTGGAAAAACTCCCGCTCGAACTGAACGCTTGGACAGTTACGCTGCTACTTGTCAGTGCGCTTGCCTCAGCGGTTGGTAATCTTATCATTATCGAAGCTAATCGCAGGCTTGACGCTGCTACGGTTGCGCCTTTTGTTTATTCACAGCTGGTGGCAGCATCCGTGTTGGGTGTACTACTCTTTAATGAAATACCGGATGTGATGAGTCTGCTGGGTTTGCTGATCATTTTTGTAAGTGGGGTACTGTCTTTTGTTTATGCCACTGAGAAAAAGCAGGTATGAATTAAATTGTTACTGATTGAAACATTATTAGGCGCTATAAAAAGAGGTACTGCGGCTTTTTTGAAGCGTAACGTTAGTGATGCTGATTGAAACTGTCATTGTATGAAAAGCGCTAGAAGATAGACTGAACCAACTAAGCGACATAAGTCTCAAAATAAAAGTATAACCTGACGTATGGAGTCATCCCATGTTAATGGAAGGTCAAGCGATCCGCGTACAGGCAGTTGAAGAGGGTATCCATGAGGTCGTGTTCGACCTTAAAGGGGATGCAATTAATAAACTCAGCCAACTGACCCTGGAAGAACTGCGCGAAGCGGTTAACACGCTACAAACCACCAACGGTGTTACCGGCGTTATCTTTAGCAGTGCCAAGGAGTGTTTTATTGTTGGTGCTGATATTACCGAATTCAATCAAATGTTTGATCATGATGAAGACACCATCGTCGAACATCTGATGGGGCTGCAAAAGCTCTTTAATGAGATTGAGGATCTTCCGTTCCCGACGGTTACCGCGATCAATGGTATTGCGCTAGGCGGCGGTTTTGAGTTGGCACTGGCGACGGACTATCGTGTGATGGGTGACAAAGCGAAGGTTGGCCTGCCAGAAGTCAAACTCGGTATCTATCCTGGTTGGGGTGGTACGGTGCGTTTACCACGACTGATTGGTATTGATAATGCCAATGAATGGATCTGCGGCGGCTCAGAAAAGCGCCCAGATGCAGCCCTTAAAGATGGCGCAGTCGATGCGGTTGTAGCTACCCATCAAGTGCGCGATGCAGCCATTGCACTGGTGAAAAATTGCATCGCAGGTAAGTTTGATTATCAGGCCCGCCGTGATGAGAAAAAGTCGCCGGTCAAGCTAAATACCATCGAACAGATGATGGCATTTGAAACGGCCAAAGGTGTGATCGGTGCCAAAGCGGGCCCACATTATCCGGCGCCGATGCAGGTATTAAAGACGATCCAGAAAGCCTGCAACATGAAGCGTGATCAAGCGCTAGAAGTTGAGGCTAAAGGTTTTGCTAAGCTGGCGAAAAATGATGTGACCCGCTCTTTGGTGGGCTTGTTCTTGAAAGATCAGTACATCAAAAAAGTCAGTAAAAAGTATGAGTCCCAAGGTACGCCTGTGACGCAAGCAGCTGTGCTTGGCGCGGGGATCATGGGGGGGGGCGTTGCTTATCAGTCAGCGGTTAAAGGCACGCCAATCCTGATGAAAGACATCAATATGGGGGCGTTGCAGCTAGGCCTGGATGAAGCGAACAAATTATTAGGCAAGCAACTGAAGCGTGGACGTTTGGATGCGACTAAGATGGCACAAACCATTAATCGTATTACGCCAACGCTAAGCTACGGTGATTTTAACCGTGTCGACTTAGTGGTCGAAGCGGTTGTTGAGAACGTCAACGTTAAAAAGGCAGTACTTGCCGAAGTGGAAGGCCACCTGCCTGAAGATGCGATTCTGACTTCTAATACGTCAACCATCTCAATCAATGAGCTGGCTAAATCCCTAAAACGCCCAGAAAACTTCTGCGGTATGCATTTCTTTAATCCAGTACATTTGATGCCGCTGGTAGAAGTCATTCGTGGTGAGAAAACCAGTGAAGCAGCTATTGCTCGCACGGTCTCTTATGCGAAAGCGATGGGTAAAACGCCAATCGTGGTGAATGACTGCCCGGGCTTCTTGGTGAATCGTATTTTGTTCCCGTACTTTGGTGGTTTTGCTGCTTTGTTGCGTGACGGTGCTGATTTCCGCCAGATCGATAAAGTGATGGAAGGCTTTGGTTGGCCGATGGGACCGGCTTACTTGCTGGATGTGGTGGGTGTGGATACGGCACATCATGCGGATCGAGTCATGGCAGAAGGTTTCCCCGATCGTATGGAGCATGAAGGCGAAAATGCCATTGATCGCATGTATAAGCTGGAACGCTTTGGTCAAAAGAACAGCAAAGGCTTCTACAAATACGAAATTGACCGCAAAGGTAAGCCGAAGAAGATAGTCGATGAAGAGGTCTTTGGTTTGTTATCCGATGTGGTGGGCGAAGCGCGTGAATTCTCTGCAGAAGAGATCATCGCTCGTATGATGATTCCTCTGTGTATTGAGACTGTTCGTTGTTTAGAGGATGGCATTGTAGATTCACCAGCAGAGGCGGACATGGGCTTGATTTACGGTATTGGTTTCCCTCCATTCCGTGGTGGCGCACTGCACTATCTGGACTCAATGGGGCTGGCTGCGTTCTGCGAACTGGCTGCACAGTATGAAGATCTTGGACCGCTGTATCAGCCGACCGAGAAAATGAAGCAAATGGCCGCCGCTGGCGAAACCTATTTCGGCGGGGAGGAATAATCATGAGCCTGAAACCAAACGACGTTGTCATCGTTGACGGTGTACGTACACCGATGGGTAAGTCCAAAGGCGGTTCCTTCCGTAATGTTCGCGCTGAAGCGTTATCAGCAGCGGTAATGAATGGACTTTTAGCACGTAATCCAAATGTTAACCCTGCAGAAATCGAAGATGTGGTGTGGGGCTGTGTGAACCAGACGAAAGAGCAGGGCTTTAATATTGCTCGTAATGCTGCTGTTCTGGCAGGCCTACCACATACCGTAGCGGGCCAAACAATTAATCGTTTATGCGGCTCATCGATGTCCGCCTTGCACAACGCAGCGCAGTCGATCATGACCGGTAATGGCGATATCTTTATCGTGGGTGGCGTTGAGCACATGGGCCACCTAGATATATTGCACGGTATTGATGTTAACCCAGAAATGTCCAAACAGGTGGCTAAAGCGGCCATGATGATGGGTATTACGGCGGAAATGCTTGGCAAAATGAACGGCATCTCCCGTGAAATGCAGGATCAATTGGGTGCTCGTTCGCACCGTCTTGCGCACGAAGCACGGGAAACCGGTCGTTTCGATAACGAGATCATCCCCGTTGAAGGTCATGACGAAAACGGCTTTAAAATCCTGCTTGAACAAGATGAAGTCATTCGTCCTGAAACAACATTTGAAGTACTGCAAGGGCTTAAGCCTGTGTTCGTCCCTAAAGTCGGCACGGTAACTGCAGGGACCTCGTCTGCATTCTCGGATGGCGCTTCTGGTATGCTGGTGATGTCTGCTGAAAAAGCGCAAGCGCTGGGCTTGAAACCTCGTGCAGTTATTCGTTCGATGGCGGTTGCTGGGTGCGATCCATCCATCATGGGTTACGGACCGGTACCGGCATCCCAAAAAGCACTAAAACGTGCTGGCCTTAAGATGGACGATATCGATTATATCGAGCTGAACGAAGCCTTCGCAGCACAGGGTCTAGCGGTACTAAAAGGCCTTAAACTACTGGATCGAATGGAAGAACACGTTAACCTGAATGGTGGTGCGATCGCACTCGGTCACCCATTAGGCTGCTCAGGTACACGTATCTCCACAACCTTGCTGAATGTACTGGAGCAGAAAGAGGGTACCCTTGGACTTGCGACCATGTGTATCGGCATGGGGCAGGGGGTTGCCACGGTGTTTGAGCGTCTTAACTGATTTTTTCTTCGTACTTTTCCTTTCGTTGAGGCCCGGTGGAGGGCCTCTTTTTTACTCGTTGATTTGCATTAGGTACGCTGACAACAGCCACGATTAGGCATATGCTTGTCGCTAAGAACTATCTTGCCCATATTCTACTTAGCACTTTTTTGGTGCCTTACTTTCCGACAGGATAATTAGCTCCCAGTACCTATAAAACGGTTGTTTCCGCTAACTTCAAGGTGATAGCGATCTTAGTGTGGTTGTGTTATGTTTTAACGCGTTGCAGGGTAGCAGTTGATAAAGTAGAAGGAACTATTCTTTATGATGGTCGGCGTCAGAGCTGTTTTTTTGAGGGCATTTAGTTTCCTAAATCCTGTCTTTCCAATCAGAGCACTTTGTTGCTCGGTTCTTTTTTGTTTCGCAGCGAGCTGTTTTTCTTCTGAAAGGTATTTTGAACACCAATCTATTGCTGCTGAGGCTTGTAAAAGTTCTATCAATACTGACCAAAATAATAAGGGGTACTGGTATAGCTGTAAAAAATGGGGGCAGTTCCAGGGGCTTGATGGGCTTATGTATGTCGTTCATGGTTACTCTAGTTTTTTAAGAACCGAATATAACCCGTCTAATCTCGCCCAAACGGGTTCGAGACAGTACTGGGATTTGAGTAACTGTGAAACTAATTTAAGAGCTGCAGTATCTTCAGGTTATTACAGCATTTCTGATTGTATCGATTATAGGTTTATAGGTCCTTATAGTAAGGCTTGTCCGCAGAGCTTAATGAACCCTGAGACTAGGGAGTGTTTGTATTGTCCAGAGCCTTCTGTACTTGAAAATGATAAATGTGTTATTCGATGCCCCCTTGGTACTGATGGAAGTAATTGTGAATTGAAAAACGGACCAATGACATGTGACGTGAAAACACAAAATCCAATTGGTTTATACCGTGGTGCCAAACTCAGGTCAGAGGCTATTTTGAGCCACGAAAAGCTGGAGTTACATTTCTACTATAATAATTTCTCTAATCTAATCTTTAACTCGTATGGCTGGAAGCCTCTGTTGAAGATGGGCACAAAAATTGTAAGTACTTTTTCTCCTATACCATACGATAAAAATGTAGGAGTGATTAGCTTTTCTAAGTTCACTAGGCCTAGTTTAATAATGGAGAGTAGGCCATTAAATTTGCCTTACTGGAGGCATAACTTTGAGGACTTCATTCTTAAAGATTCCAGTGGTGTTAACACGTGGTTTACATCAACTGGCTACGTTTACCCATTCGACTCTGGAGAGCATTCTAGCCAAACACCTTCTATTTCTCTTTTAGAAGAAGAGGGGGGCTATGTATTAAAAATGTCTGGAGCAAGTAAAAGAATATTCGACCAAGAAGGTCGCCTACGTAGGGTCGTTTTTGATAACGGCCAATATCACCAAGTGCATTATTCAGGAATCACTATTTCCCATATTGAACATTGGGCAGGGGCCGAGCTACTTGGTCGCTTAGATTTTGAATACTCCCAGCAAAATAATCAGCCCTATTTAACGAGAGTTACTGATGATAAAGGACGTGTAGCTCGATTTAAGTGGGAGCATGAAGCGACGCTACATCACGCCAATCAATTCTTACTCACCCAAATCACCTACCCTGATCAAGACAACTCGTTTGATACAGAGCAACAAAATAACGCGGCTCGTACCTTTGAATATAATGACCCTGATTTACCGGTATCCATCACCCAGATCTACGATGTTGACTCAGTCGATCAACTGCCCTCAGGTAAGCGCTTATACGCAGAATTCCAATACGATACACAGGGCAGAGCCATCTATTCCAGCTTAGCTAATGGTGTTGATGCCGTGCAGGTAGACTATCTGGACGATAACACCCGCGCCGTTACAAATGCGTTAGGAAAGGTAGCCACCTATCGTTTTAACACAACCAATGGCGTTAAACGGTTAGCAAGTATCACCGGTGAACCCACCAGTACCTGCGCTGAAAGCAATGTCTCTTATGAATACGATGCCCAAGGCTACCGGATATTGAAAACACAAAATGGCATCAAGACACGTTACCGCTACGATACAACGGGGCTAGAGATCGAGCGAGTTGAAGCGGAAGGTACACCCGAACAGCGTATTATAAAAACGGAGTGGAATACACAACTAAGAAAGCCGAGTAAAGTGATTTATCCGGGTTGGGTAGAGTCGTTCATGTACGACACAAATGGCCAACTTATTAAGAAGGCTCGAAGCGAGCAATAGTTTAGGGAAGAATGATGCATAGGAAGACGGTTCTAAAGTTGCTGAGTTTTTGGGTAATACTGTTGCTTTGTACCGAGGCTGTTAAAGCGGACTTAACTTGCGAAGAGTATGGGTGGTACGCTGGTAATAATCCCAGTCTCTATAGAACACCCGCAGCGGCTTGCAAGACTTACAACCTTTATTGGTATCCAACATTTACATACGCAAAATTTACGCCCTCACTCCCAGATGCGAAAGTAAGTGGGGGCTCATGCTGGCACCGTAACCCTGGCAATGGTAGCTTACATAACATAGTAAATTACGCAGTACGCTGCGTTAGCTACGGAATAATACCTAAAGCTCCTGAGCAATGTGCAAATCAACCTAGAGAAGGAAACCCTTGTAATCCTGCTACTGGAGAAAAATTCCAATCAGAGCACGATTTTTCTCTTCCCGGGAGCCCTCTTCGCGTTATTCGTAAATCGTCAACACAGTCAAATGAAAGCGGTTATGAATCGGCAGGCATAGGCTGGAGATTGGCTAATAACCGCAGCATGCGAGATTACGGCACGACGGGTCTTAATCACCAAGTTAAGCCAAAATCAGTAGGTTGGAACAACTCGACTGAAGCATGTATAAGAGGCTGGAAAGGTATCAAAAATAAAGCTTTTAATGGGCTTTTATACTCTACGGAAGCTACAAAAGTAGGTCGTAACTGTATTATTAAAGATCAAAGCGGCGCCACAATTGTTACGCTGAAAATACATGATGACTACGTTCAGGGAACTAGTACTAATTTAAACGAGAATACGACACAAAAAATAATTCGACCCAATGGTTCAGTTACATATTTCAAGCTGGATGAGAATGGATGGACTCCAGAGGAAAATAGCAGCGAATCTTTAGTGGTATCAAATGACCGATATATCTATACAACCTCCAGCGGTGCTGTCGAAGTTTATGACTCTAGTGGTAATTTGCTCGAAGAAATCAATGCTAAAGGGCAGACAACTTACTTCGAGTACGATGCCCGAGGTAAGCTTATTAAAGCCTCCGACGGGTTCGGAAATACATTACTTTACAGCTACAACCACAACGAAATGCTTACTTCGATTGAGACCCCAACTGGAACGATTCATTACACCTATGACTGGTTTGGCAAACTCGACACGGTTACTTACCCAGAAGGGGTATCTAAAAAGTACCATTACGAAAACACACAGTATCGAAACTTACTAACAGGCATTACCGATGAAAACGGTAACCGCTACGCAACTTGGGCTTATGATAATCAAGGCCGCGCTATTCTTTCGGAACATGCCGGCGGTGCAGAAAGAGTAGAGTTTGCTTACAACGACGATGGTTCAACCACCGTAACGGATGCGAACGGAGCACAGCGCACCTATCACTTTGTCATCGCAAGAAACACACTCAAGGTTAGTCATATCACAGGCGACCAATGCAAGACCTGTCCCAACGGGCATATCCAAGCCTATACCTATGACAACTCAGGCTTTATCGCAACCGAGACCGACTGGGAAGGTCACATGACCCACTACACCCGAGATCCACAGGGCAGAGAGTTAACCCGTGTAGAAGCCTATGGCACCCCAGAGGCCAGAACTATATCAACCCTCTGGCACACCGCGCTCAACAAACCAGCCCAGATCACCTACCCCGATCGTAAAGAGATCTACACCTATAATGAACAAGGGCTACTGATCAAAACCGAACACCTGCCCCTAACCCCCTAACAAGGATGACGACGATGAACATAAGGAAACCGTTACTGATAGCGCTTTTAGCGGGCTGGGGTTCGACACAGGCACTCGCTGCGCCCCAATGGAACTACAGCTACAACGCGCTTGGTTTAGTCAGCCAAGTGGATGGCCCTCGCCGTGATGTAACCGATATCACGCAATTTGAATACAACACCAAAGGCCAGCTAACCCAAATCACCAACGCACTGGGGCATACCACCGAGTTACAAGATTACGATGTATACGGCAACCCCGGCACGCTAATTGACGCAAACGGTGTGCAAACCACCTTCACGTACGATGCCCGAGGGCGCATGATCTCGCGCACACTACACAGCGTCGAAGGGCCTAGTACCCAACACTACGCATACAGCCCAGCAGGGGACTTAACCCGCATTACCTACCCGGATGATCGCTGGATTGCGTTCGAATATGATGCTGCTCGTCGCTTAGTGGCCATCGCCAATCAATCATCGGAACGGATCGAGTACACCCTCGATGCCATGGGTAACCGTACCGCAGAACAGATAACATCCGGCAGCGGTGCATTAACCCACAGTGTGACATACGTCTATGATGAACTGGGCCGGATGCTCAACGATGTCGGTGCCAGCGCGCAAACACAAACCTACGGCTATGATGCCAATGGTAATGTCTTACAGGTAACAGACCCCAACCAGCATACATCCCATCGCGCTTATGATGCGCTCCAACGCTTGGTATCGGAAGTCGACCCCTATCAACAATCAACCCAATACAGCTATGACCCAGCAGACAACCTGACCCAAGTTACTGACCCACGGGGTGTCACGACCACCTACCAATATGACTACCTCGGGCGCCTGATCGAACGCAACAGCCCCTCTACCGGTATCACCACCTACACCTATGATGATGCCGACAACATCTTAACCCAGACCGATGCCAAAGGCGTTATCACCCGTTACCAATACGATGCACTCAACCGCCTAACACAATCCAGCATCGATGGTCATCCTGAACAAACCATCACCTACGAATACGATGCCTACAGCACCGGCTCACACTATAATATGGGAACGGGCCGCTTAACCGGCTTTACCGACAGCCAAGGCTATGTCCAATACCGCTACGATGAGCGGGGCAACATCATCGAAAAACTACGCGCTCTCAACACCACTGGCCTAAACCAACAGCTCATCACCCACTATGAATGGAACAGCGCCAACCAACTGACAGCGATAACCTACCCCTCCGGTATGGCTATTCACTATCAATGGACGCAGGGTAAAGTCTCAGGCATTGAGCTCAACACCACCACCCACCCCAACACCCCATTGGCCAGTCATATCACCTACCAACCCTATGGCGGCATAGAAACCCTCACTTGGGGCAACGGTCTCACTCTGGATCGACAATATGACCTAGATGGACGACTCAGCACACAACGGATCTCCTCACTCGAAGACCTGACCTATTACTATGACCCTGCATCAAACATCACGCAGATAGCCCCCTATAGTGGCTTCGCAAAAGACTACCACTATGACGCCCTCAACCGTCTCACCGAAGAGGTCATACCCGAAGCCACTAAACAATACACCTATGATGAAGTCGGCAACCGCACCGAACGAACAGTCACCACACAAACAGCCGATGGCAGCCTCAAGACCTCACGGGTACCTTATCGCTACGCGACAGACAGCAACCGCCTGAGTCACATCTGGTCACGCCCCATCACGGCGGATGAAAACGGCAACCTCCTCAACCTCAAATGGGACCGTCACTACCAATACGACGTCACTAACCGCCTAAGCAGCGTCCTTAAAAATGGCTCACCTCTAGCCAACTTTTACTACAACGCCTTGGGCGAGCGCCTTCGCAAAGAAACCCCCGCCTATGGCGGAAACCGACTCTACCAATACGGCGATAATGGCCAACTGCTCAGTGAGCACTTTATCAACGGACAAGGCCGCCACTACAAAACCCGTAACTACATCTGGCTAGGCAGCCAACCAATCGCCATGGTCGAACAGTTAGTCAATACTTCACATGCAGTCTACGCCGAAGCGATCTACTATCTGCACACCGACCATTTAAACACCCCGCAACGTATCACCAATGCACAGCAACAAGTGATCTGGCAATGGCAAGGCGACGCCTTCGGCGATGGCAAAGAGATAGCCGACCCGGATGGTGACGGCAAAAAATTCTGGTTTCCGCTACGCTTCCCGGGCCAATATTACGATGGAGAAACCGGGCTTAATTACAACTACTATCGGGATTATGATCGACAGCTGGGCCGGTATGTTCAGAGTGATCCAATTGGGCTTGAAGGCGGATTGAATACTTATGCGTATGTAAATAGTAACCCCCTAAAATTTATAGACCCTACAGGGGAGAGTCCTTTGACTGGATCTGGATTGCCATGTTTTGGCCTAGGGTGCCTGCCTATCGAATGGCCAGAATCTGTTAAAGAGCAGAAATGCTTTGTGTGTGATGCTAAGGTGGCTTCATGCATTTCACCAAGTGCAGCAGATGCTTCACTATCGTGCAGAAAGTGCGCTTTAACTAAAGGAGGGGATAAGTTAGCCTGTACATCTTGCGCGAATAGTGTTATCGGGGCAGGAGCATGCTTCACAGAACATTGCTCTTGGAGAAAGTGTAAAATAAAAGACTGTCCGGTGAAAGAATGAGTTGTAAAAACAAGCTATGCGATTATAGATTCTGCTTCATTGTACTAGCTATCAATTTTGCTTTTTTTGATTACTTCTACTTGTACTTTGATGAAATAGTGATTGACGTTGCTTTTAATATGATCAGAGTTTTGGTCTTCATTTATGCGGGATTTATTCTCTCTAGAAGTGTGGAGTTTAACTTCAAGTCATTATTCTTGGTAGCTTTAAGTTTATCTGCTTTCGATCATTTGTTTCTGAAAGGTGGCTCATTTTATCTGGGAGCTTTGTTGGTTGAAGGAGAAACATTCACTATAGCATCCACTGCATTTTATGGAGTTCTATTTTCGTATTCGCTCAATCTTCCTCTTTCAATACTATTAGTTTATATAGGAATTTCCTTTGCTAGATTCAAACGTAATAGAAATTAAGTTTTAAAATGCTTTGATTACGCCTGACATTCTCGACTAAGTGTACTGTGTCTCAATCTCAATCTTTTTAACCCCTCGCTTGTATAGGCTGAAATCTGCTATCTTTAACCTTCGATCAACTGCTTGTAACTCATGGTAATACTCTGTTTGTTTGGCGACTATAGAATATCACCAGCAGACAGTTGATCTCTGCTCACCGTTTGACCATGAGCGGTGCACTTATTATCTGAATTAACGTTAAAGAAGGAATTGGAGCTGGGCCTGCAGATAATACAAAAATTGACCCTAATGGGAATGTTTGGGGCGAAAACCCAGATGGAAGCTGGACTAACTATGAGCCATCGGAGGATTATACTGGCTCTGGTAAGCCGTCGGGTCGTAAAGGTAAATATAGGAAAAGAAGGTGGTAACTATGGGGCACTCAACTTTAATGTGTATTGTGATACATCCTGCTATAGCCCCTGAGCTAATTACACACCAACTATCTTTGCCACCATCAGTTTCGCAAACTGCTGGTGAGCGCATAGTTACTCAGAAAGGTAGAGTGCTCGAGGGGAGATATAAGTTTTCAAAGTGGTGTTATAAAGAAGAAATTGATGAAGAGTGTAATCTTGAAGATCGACTTTTATGTTTGATTGAGACTTTGCTTTTTAATTCAGATTTCCTAGTTAACATCAAAAATGAAGGAGGTAATGTTTCAGTCTTCTTTAACTTATCTGACCCTGGAGAAATTTCTTTGAGTGTAAGTCATGAAATATTGGAGAAAATGTCCCGCTTGATGATTTCATTCGGAATGGAAATATTCCAGTCCGAGCACTAGCTGTCAAGATTATTAGGAAATCAGCATTCGATTAATTGGCCAGCTTCTGCTGGTCCTTTTCGCCCCTCAAAAGTTTTTATTCTCACTAGCAACGTTTTCATACTTTTGCGGTTCCGCTTTCCGGGCCAATATTACGACGGGGAAACTGGGTTTAATTACAACTACTATCGGGATTATGATCGTCAGCTGGGTCGGTATGTTCAGAGTGATCCGATTGGCATCCCACGCGACTATGGTTATCCACAGCTTCAGGTTGTGCGATCAGCATGGGCATCGTTGAAGAAAGTGGTGCCGCTGGTGCAGTATTGAATCACGTTTATGGCTATGTGGGGCAGAACCTATTAGTCTGGATAGACTCCTACAGTTTTGCGCCAAAAGGGAACCATAAACTAGATCAAAATCAGCTGGATCGAATTAAAGAACAACTACAAGACCCAAACCGTGATAGGAAGAAAAGAAACGAACTTTAACAAAAATTGAAACGACACGAAAAGGCAACAGATCAAAGGCACAGCCGGGCATTAAAAGATCAATTCCTGAAAAGATGTATACAATTTATTGCCCCCGGACTAGCAGAAGCGTTTTATCCAAGCCCCAACGGGCTTGTGACATACACCAAGACCAACCTGAAATCTGTGATTCCTTATGATTCAAGTTTATAGTTTGCAGTAATCAGTTTTCGGAGAAATTCAATGGGATGGTATGCGACGCGAAGTATCTATAAATTTGGCACTAAAGAGAATAACGTCAACATATTCGAAGAACGTATTGTTTGTTTTAAGGCGGATAGCTTTGATGAAGCGAATGCAAAAGCGGCTGAAGAGTCAAAAGAATATGCAAGTTCAAATGGCTTTGATGTTCATGATGAACAATTGACCTATCAGCAAGATGGTGGCTCATTAATTGACGGCTACGAACTCTGGTCAGAACTATACGAGTCTGACAAGTCTCTTGATAATTTTTATGAAGAGCACTATCGAAAATATTTGTATAATGCAGACTCAGATTAAATATCCATAGAAAGGATTATAATGGGTATCAGTGTACATTGACTGGGAACTGTAATCCAACTCCATATCTTGAGCAATCTCGGCAGAAGTATAGAGATTCGCTGGAAAGTGCTACAGACGCAGTGAGGGGGATCGGTAGCTCAGTACCGGGTCCTCGATTACTGGGCCTATTCCCACGTACTCAACAGATATTATTATGTATGGTGGCGGAAATGTTGCAGCAGAGGCAATGAGTAATGATTAAGGGAAAATATCTTATAGTTGCGGGAGTTATTTTTATAGTTGGTGCAACGGGTAGTTTTGGTAGTGTCAGAGATGTGTTTTTCACTCAGTATGACCTTCTAACCTCGGAGAGAGAGGGGAAAATAAACGTTACTCGAATTATAGCTGGAGGCAACTGGATCTTAGATAAAAACTCCGAACAAGGACTGAGCTTTCGACTTGCTGGGCTAGTTGAACATCAGGATGAACTAGTAACATTTTTCCCAAAACCTGAGGAAAAAGACCTTTGCAAAGGTTTGGGGCAACCGTTGACGATAGGAGGCTACAAATCGACGGTTTGTCAGCTCACTAACCCAAATAGCTCTGACTTCAATCTGCTCCAGTTTGATGATTTTGATTTAGTACTTTACTTCCAGAAGATGGAAACAGTTGAAATGCTTCTAGTCAATACAAGGATATCTACCGAGTTGTAGACCTTAGAAAATCAGAGTCAATACGTCAGCGCCATGGCTCCTAAGTTTCAGTGCCGATGGCTCAATTTAGCTAGGAAACACGCGAAGAAGTCCTAAATGTTAGGAGTTGACTCCCGTTTTATGCGGCCTACAGAGTGTTTATGAGGACTTATCCTCAAATTCCTTAGCTGTTTTTGTTATTAATTGATTTGTAACGAATAAGGCGATTTTTGAAAAGAGCAAATAGGCTTCCAGTAGTTATGAATGAAAGATCTACTTCTAGCGAGCCGTTTCTTGTTCTAAAAGCTGTCATTTTAACTAGCAGCGTTTGCGCGCCTATACCTCCGCAAAGAAAATCCGGTCTACATCGAAGCTATTTACCACCTGCACACCGACCATTTAAACACCCCGCAACGTATCACCAATGCACAGCAACAAGTGATCTGGCAATGGCAAGGCGACGCCTTCGGCGATGGCAAAGAGATAGCCGACCCGGATGGTGACGGCAAAAAATTCTGGTTTCCGCTACGCTTCCCGGGCCAATATTACGATGGAGAAACCGGGCTTAATTACAACTACTATCGGGATTATGATCGACAGCTGGGTCGGTATGTTCAGAGTGATCCGATTGGTATCCTACGCGACTATAGTGCCCTGCAACTTCAGATTGCGATCAGATTGGGCGTCGTTGAGGAAAGTGGTGCCGCTGGTGAAATGTTGAATCACGCATACGGCTATGTAGGACAGAACCCTTTGTTCTGGATTGACCCTTATGGTCTGGCCAATTCAGGACAGCCAACAAATCTTGGTGGCGGTACAACTGTTAGAATTGATAACCCTAATACCTCGGGGCAGCAAAAACATGCTCACTTTAAGACACCAAAAGGTTCTGGAGTAGTAAATAAAGACGGGACGCCTAGCCACAAAAATAAAGGAAGCTTAGATAATATGAATAAAAAGGTTACTGAGTATTTGAAGAAAAAAGGGTTTAAACTCCGATGTGTTATGTGCTTTTTGATTCCGGACTATGAGAGAATATATTGTGAACAACACCCTTATAACTGTTATGAAGTTCCACCAGAGTGTTAAGGATTGAGGAAATGAAATTTTTTGCTTACCAGCAAGGCACAGATAAATTATTATCGTTAGGAGAGGTATCAATACAAGCTAGTTCATCTGAGCTTAAAATACTTTCGAGCTTCTTAGCTAAGTGTGCGACTGAAATAGATACTGATCTAGAATGGGAGCATGAACACCTCCAAGATAACTTTGATCTAGACTTAGATCAGCCTGACTTGATAGTAGTTCGGGACTGAAAATGATTTCTTAATTATCTTGAATTAGCACTAAATAGCTCCTTTTCTAGTACGCCTTACATTGATACCTATCAGATGGAGGGTGTTCATAGTTCTGTGTCACTCAGATTTTACAGATCGACGTATTCGTCGATCCGACCTTCGAAGTAGATGCTCAGCTGAGACAGCGAGGGTGGCACCAGCCTTGTCATAAGATTAACTTGAGAACAATGAGTCGATAGGTAGTTCGGCATACCCCAGGGCTTGGGCGACTGCTCTGTAAGTAACGTGGCCTTAGTCCGTGTCTTAAATGTACATCGTCTTGTAGTGCTTTTTGGTAGCCCTTGTTAGCAAGGTTGAGCACATAAGGCAGAGTGGCATTCGTCAGTGCAAAGGTGGAGGTGCGGGCTACGCCTCCGGGCATGTTGGCAACGCAGTAATGCACAACGCCTTCTTCTATGTATATCGGGTCTTGGTGCGTGGTTGCTCGGGATGTTTCAAAACAGCCGCCTTGGTCGATAGCGACATCGACTAAGACTGCACCATCTTTCATTTTTTTGAGATGTTCACGGGTGACGAGTTTAGGTGCGGCGGCTCCAGGTATGAGAACCGCGCCTATGACCAAATCTGCCGTTGTGACCTCGCTCTCGATGGTTTCTACATTGGAGTATAGGGTTTTAAGCTGAGGGCCATAAAGCTCATCCAGTTGCTTTAGGCGGGGCAGTGATTTGTCTAAAATCGTGACATCTGCGCCAAGCCCTAAAGCCATACGTGCGGCATTGATGCCGACAACGCCTCCGCCAATGACAACCACTTTGGCTGGCGCAACACCGGGCACACCGCCAAGTAAGGTACCATTGCCGCCTTGAGCTTTCTCAAGTGAATGGGCTCCTGCTTGAATTGCCATACGCCCTGCTACTTCGCTCATAGGGGCTAACAGGGGTAATCCACCATGTGCATCGGTGACTGTTTCATAAGCGATCGCAACGGCGTCTGATTCGATTAAAAGCTTGGTTTGTTCAGGATCTGGGGCAAGGTGCAGATAAGTGAATAGAAGCTGGCCAGAGCGTAGCATTTTGCACTCGTTCGGCTGAGGTTCCTTCACCTTAACAATCATATCGGCGCTGGCAAAAATCTCCTCGGGGGTGTCTATTAGAGTAGCGCCTGCTGCTATGTAAGCTTCATTGGTGAGACCGATAGCGGTACCGCCATCACGCTGAACCATGACTTGATGTCCAGCGGCAACAAGCTCGCGAACACCGGCCGGGGTCATACCAATACGGTATTCATGATTTTTTATCTCTTTTGGGACGCCGATAAGCATGTGAACCTCCAGTGGCTAAAATGCCAAAACAAGAATGGGCAGATCATCTACTTTTCAGACTAGCATCAGATAACTAGAAAATAGTGTCGTTATCGAACAAGATTTAGACAAAAATCATGTACTAAGGTTCTTTTTTGTCGGTATAAACTGTGGCGACGCACAATAAAAGCCTGTTAGAGCGCTTTTTAAAGACCCAATCCGAAACGCAACAGCATAAAAGCCAGCATGCCGATGACAATCGTTGTGAGCAGGTCTTTTCGAACCAGCGCCACAATCGCCGCGATAATGGACGCTAATAACCAAGGGTTACTAAAGCTTATCCATAGATCACCTTGCGGCATTAACACGGCCGGTACAATAATGGCGGTGAGAACCGCGGGTGGAACGAACCCCAACGCGGTACTCAGCCATTCCGGAAAGTGCACACGACCTGCAACCGCAAAGAGTAGGTAGCGAACACTAAAGGTCATGAGGAACATGCCGAAAATTAAGGTCGCTTCATTCATGAGTTTTTCCTCGTGTGCTATGTTTCTTCGACTGCATCATATGTAAAGAGAGCCCCACAGCGATGCCCGAGATGGCTGCTATCATTAACCCGAGTTTGTGCGGGATTGCTGCTGTTGCGATAGCCATAGCACCTGCGACGATAACGGCAGCCCACATAGGTTTGCTTTTTAGGTAGGGGATAACCATACCGATGAAGGTAACCGACATGGCAAAATCCAACCCCCATTGCGTCATATCAGGAAATAACTCGCCCAGAGCGACGCCTAGCGCAGTACACAACACCCAATTGCTATACATGGCGAGAAAAGATCCTAAATAAAACCAGTGAGCATCACGAATATCTTCCTGTTGAAGATAGCGGTTGCTGACTGCTGCAAAGGTTTCATCAGTCAGACCAAACGCCATCAGCGCCCGCCAATGTTGTGGTAAGTGGCGTACTTTAGGCACCAAGTTAGCGGCGTAAAGTAAGTGGCGTAAATTAACCACAAAGGTGGTCGCAATGATGACTGGAATCGCCGCGCCTGCTGCTAATAAGCCAAGAGCGATAAACTGGCTGGCGCCAGCAAAGACGATCAGGGACATAGCTAACGCGCCAAGGACAGATAATCCGCTGGGCTCTGCGAGTGTCCCAAACAGAATGCCAAAAGGTATTGCTCCGATGATCAAAGGAATGGTTGCTTTAGCGCCATTAACAAATTCGCTTGAGCGTGAAACGCGTCTGGGCATAGTGACAGAGTTATTCATGGTGGATACCCGAGGTGAGTTTAAGCTGCATGTAAATGTCTGATCGTGGGTAGATAGAGCGGCCATCTGGATGGGGAATAGCCCGAAATCCTAAATTCTTATAAAGCTGAATCGCTCGCTTAAGCAGGGTCGCGCTCTCTAAATAGACTTCGCTAGCAGATAGCTCTCTTGCTTTATTGAGGGCAGTCAGTAGCAGCTGCCGACCTACCCCGGAACCCTGAACGGAAGGATCTACTCCCATTTTCGAGACTTCATATAATTCGTTGCTGTGGCGGGCGAGTGCCACGCAGCCCACAATTTTATTTTGATAACGAGCAAACCAAATATATCCCCCTTTAGCGAGGTAGTATTGTTCAGGCTCAAAGAGTGCTTGGCGGTCGTGCTCTGTGAGCTCGCCACTAAAGTAGGCATTAAGCCAAGCTAAGTTGAGTTTGCAAAAATCATCTCTAAGATCGGGGTCCCAGCCGATGATCTCTATTTCGGTCGGTATTACACGGGCGTTTAAATTAGCGAGAACGGATGTCACAAATCCCTGCTGTTTTAGTTTTTGTTCGAAGTCATTAAGTGCACTCAGTAAGGGGTGCTCTTGAGCCGCCATCAGTCGATCCAAATGGCTTTTTATCTCATGCCATATCGGGGCGATGATAATGACAAGCTCTTCGCTTTGTGGTGTCAGCTTTAGTAGCTGACGCCTCTCATCATTAGCATCGACAGTTTTTGTGATCCAGCCTTCGGTCTGCATTTTCCGAGAAATCTTGCTGATGGCAGGGTGGGTAACATTTAATAATTCGGCTGCTTCAGTGACAGATAACGGTCCATGTAAATGGAGTAAGTTAAAGAGAGGAAAGAAGGCAGGGTTTAAATTAACTCCCTGCGCTTTGTATATATCGGTAACGTCTTGCATCATTTGATCTGAAAGACGCTTGAGTCGGCTGCCAAGGGATAGGCTGCCGTAAGATTGCATATGATCTGCATGATTCATGTTTTATATTCTTAATTACGTAACTGGTTACATATTAATAAAGAATGTTAGAAAATAGAAGATGTAGTGGTTGATTTTAATTCTGCTGCCGTTGGCTGATACCGGCTAGCAGTGAGCCTCCCACGATGGCTAAACAGGCGAATAGTAAAGGCCAACTAAAGGGTGCAAGCCCTGCTATGACTAAAAGAATAACGGATACCAAGGGTGCGCTATAGGCGAGTACACCAAGTAGCTGGATATTGCCGTGTTTGATGCCGTAATCCCATGTAAAAAAAGCAATGCCGACAGGCCCTAACCCCAGTCCTACAATGCCTATCCATTGCGTACTATGATCGGGCCAAACCGTCACCTCCAAGACGCTGTGGCAAACGAACGCTAATAGGGCTGTTATGCCGCAGAACCAGCCTGCTGCATCGGTGGGTACTGCGCTAACTAGTCGGCTAGCAACAGAGTAGCTGGACCAGATGAGTGCGCAGGCACACGCTAACAAGTAGCCTGAAATATATTCCGGTTGAAACCCGGTATGCCCTTTGCTGATAAGTAGCCAGCAACCGAAAAGTGCGAGTAGTGCGCCAATCAAGTAGTGTGGTTTGAAGGATTCGCCGGGTAAAAGTGCTGCAAAAATCACAATAAGCAGTGGCCAGAGATAGGCGATTAAACTCACCTCTACAGCAGGGGCTTTTGCCATCGCCAAAAAGTAACAAAAGTGATAACCAAAGTATCCGCCAATACCGAGTATCCATGCTAGAGGTGGTTGACGTAGGTATTTCAATCCTAAGTGGCCTTGTGTCCACCAGCGGGCGCTCATCAATAAGAAGGCGATGCTAAAGGTCATTGCCATCATTTGAAACGGAGGGATCTTTGCTTCAGTTAAGCGTGTTAGGAGTGCGAGCGTACCCCAGAGTAAAATGGAGATGAAACCGATGAGTGTCGCTTTTTTGTTAAGAGTCATAGTATCGCTTCGATTAAGTGACCGAGAATATTAAGATCAGTATGTAACTGTGGAAGGTTGCTGTCTTTGGCGATAAGGCAAAATTATTTGCTGATCAAGCGGAAGTGGCGGGGGGAGTAGCCAAAGTATTTTTTAAAACGGTCACTAAAGGCTGAAAGGTTGTTATAACCTACCTGATCGGCGACCTCTTGGATGCTCAATTGTTGTGCTTCGAGTAATCTCCAGGCCTGTTGCATTCGCTTCTCGGTGAGGTATTGATGGGGTGTCATGCCGATCTCTTGCTTGAACAGCTCACTAAGTTGGCGTTGGCTTAAATGAGCTATGGTGGAAAGCAACGCTAGCGATACCGGTTGCCCAAAATGTTGATCTAAATAGGCCCTAGCGGTTTCAATACGTTTATCGATTGCCAATGATTCCCCATAACGCTCTTTGAGTAGCTGTATGAGCAAAAGCAGCATCTGGCGCTCACTACTTTGGGAGCGGTTTGTATCTTGAGATAGTTGGCTGTGCAGGAAGCTAACATAATGGGCGATAACGGGGTCTAGTGTGATAAAGGCAGGAAGTTTTGCAAGCTCTGGCGCCAGTCTTGCGGGAATATCAGCGACAACAAAGGCATTGCTGCTGGAGGCAGCAAAACCATGGTCCTCTCCAGCGGCAATAACTGCGGCTCTATTTTCATGAGCAACCCCTGCACTATTGCCAACACTCATCTCTAATGCGCCCGATACGGGTAATACTAACTGATGGTAATCATGTTGGTGGGTGTGAGCTTCGCTACTGTAGCTGCGAAGCTCTAGTATCAGGTTGATAGACGCCATCGATTATCAACTCAGGCTACTGGGCGCACAATATCAACTGGCGCTTCACTGATGATATTGACGATACTGCCTGTTTCTATGATGCCGGTATTCAGTGCAATTAGATTCTGCCCAAATAGGGCTCCACCTTCATGTGCTCGACGGTGTTTAAGCAGGGTACGCAAAGGCTCCTGCTGAGGGTTAAAGTCTGTAGAGCGAGGCGGAAGTGTAGTTAGTTTGCAGCGCTCACAGGGGGAGTGGACGCTAAAGCGAACATCACCAATCTGAATTTCCTGCCAATGATCCTCAGCAAAGGGTAACGTGCCTGTAACGACTAAATTGGGACGAAATTGCTCCATTTCGATAGGCGAGGGGCAGCGTTCTTGTAGCCACTCCAGCGAAGCGGTGCTGGTTAGCAGTAGCGGGTAACCATCTGCAAAACTAACCTGGCGCTCGGCTAGATCCTTGATAGGGCGATCAGAGTTCTCACCAAAAAATAGCAGTTGGCACGGCGTACCTAAAAATTCAGTGATCCATTCTCGTGCCAGTTCCCCGCAAAATTGCGCTTGCATCGGTTGTTTCCATATCTGAGTGGAGCGGTACTCATCAGGAAACTCTGATGCTTTAAGGATCAGTGTTGGGTACCCTGTGGCTGCTAGAACTAATCCGCCGTTAAAGGGGGTTGCTAGCAGTTGTGTGAGTTTTGGATATTTTCTGGCAGTCATAAACAGCCCATCATGATCCGCTACCATAAAACGACGATCTCCATTGAGTCCTAGTTCGTCGATCCAGCCACGGCTTAAGGCGATGGGTGCGCATGATTTAACCGGGTGCTGGTGGATACTGAGTAGGGTGATGGGACTCATGGGCGACTTCCTGCCTATCTTAGATTGATCAATGGGAGAAGGTTAATCACAGATAAGCAGGGAGTACAGCACTTTAGTGGTGAAAAGGGAGGTTATTCGTTTGTGATTGCCCAAGCTGTGACTTTGTTTTCCATCATACGTGGGGTATACAGCGTGTTTTTAGTGGTAGCTATGTCGGCTAACCCCATAGGAAGTGTTAGTACAACAGCTCTCTCTTTCCCGTTTAACTTAAATAGTTCTCCAGAGATCCAGTCACTCACATAGAGACTGCCGCCTGCTACTGCAATGCCATCTAGGTTGCCTAGCTCAAATCCGGTAGGGATTACGGACAGGGACTTCTGATTTGGCTTAAGTTGATAGAGAGAGCCGGGTGTTTTGGTAGAGAAGTCCGGATTAATCTCTATTCCCCAGTTGCCAATCAGCAATCTATCTTCATCCCATAGCAGGCCGTTAGGGTAAGGGATCTGTTCGCTGTCAAACCAAGCGGTGAGTTGATCGTTATGCAGGCGATAAATCGTACCGCCTAGAAAATCTGAAACATACACTGTTCCATCAGGGGCGGCGGTAATGTCATTAAGCATTTTGGCGTTAGGTACTGAAAATTGCTTGACGATTTTTCCCTGTGGGATATCAATCATGTGTAGGGTTTGCATATCGGCTACGAATAAGTGCTGTCCAACAATGGCCATCCCTTTAGGCGCGTCTAAGCCCTCCACCCAATATTGATCGAGTTGTTTGCCATCTTGTGAAACTCTGCTGATGTAGCCCTTGCCGTTAAGTTCAGTAGGGGCACCATTGATGTTGGATATAAAGACAGAATCATCGGTTGCATCGATCACAACAGATTCAGGTTGATGCAGGTTATCTATTGTCCAGCGCTCTTGTATATCGCCGTTGGCTAAGGAATGCGAGCTTATTAATAAGGTTGTAAGTAGGGATTTTATGATCAGGTTACGCATGTGCTTGTCCTCATGTTTAGTTTGGCTTGAGGATATTTATTTGAGCTTTCTGATCAAGTTAATTTATATTTAGTATCATTATATGATCCTTTGTAAAGGTATGAGCATTATTTTATGGAAAGTCAGCAGCAACGTGCCGGTTTGTTTGATGTGCTTAAGCGTGTGCTTAAAGCGCAAGGGGTTCATTACCGGGAACTCGCCGAGATGATGAACTTATCTGAACCGACTGTTAAAAGAATGTTTCAAGAGCAGGACTGTAAGATTAGTCGTTTAATTGAGATTTGTGATTTGATAGGGTTAAGTCTTTCAGACTTAGTAGAGATGGATATTGAAAGGGCAACTGAAGCTGCCTATCTATCAGATGAAACGGAGCAAGCACTTGCCGATGATAAAGGGCTGACCTCATTCTTCATGTTGCTCGTCAGTCAGTTTGATGTAGAGACTATTGTTGAACAGAATAATCTTTCAAAAATAGATGCTTACCAATACTTACGTAAGCTGGAACGTCTCGAATTAGTGAGATTAGGTAAAGATGATCAAGTTCATTTGAGAGTAGCGAGACCAATTTGCTGGCGTTTGGGCGGCCCGCTTCATAAAACGCTGGTCGATGTTAATCAGAGGTTTATTCAACAAGCGATGTCGGCTAGCCCAGCTGAAGGGGTTTTCTATTCAAGTAGTCGACTCTTCAGTCCCCAAAGTATTACGCGCTTGAGTCAAGAGGTGGATGAGCTGTATCGGCGTTTCCAGAAACAAGCAACCCTTGATCAGCTTTATTACCCTGCTTGTAAACTCAAGTCTTATAAATTAGTGAGCACATTAATGCCTTTCGAAATTAATCAGTACTTTAGTGTGCCGCCTTTGTCGTCTTAGTTGTCATGCCGCGTTGAGCCAATTATTGCAGGGTTATCTGCAGGGATAGATCGTTTAGCTTGCGTGTAAACAGTTCATCAAACTGTTGAATGTTTTGCTGTATGTACTCGACAAAGGCACGCATGGCGGGTGTGAGGTGCTTGCTAGTGGGGTGCACAATGCACCAGCTTCGCCTTATGGGAAAGGTAGGTATCTTGGGTATTTGCAATAAGCCTAATTTAAGTTCGGATAAGATGCTCATTTTGGGCAGTACGGCAACGCCTAATCCGGCTAGGACTGCATGTTTAACAGCGTCGTTAGAGCCAAATTCCATGAGATTGGTTAAGTGAAAATGGTGTTGTTGGCAGTGGGTTTCTAATGCTAGACGGCTACCCGACCCCGGCTCTCTAATCAGTAATGCACTGTTAAAAAAAGCTTCTGCACTGGGGGAGGACTCTCGCAAAATAGGGTGTTCCGGTGGTACGACAGGAACCAGTTCATTGATCAAGAAGGGGAGAGAGGTGAATGCGTGATTATTTGGTGTCATGCCCATAATGACTAGGTCGTCACTGTTAGATTCAAGTATTTTGATAGCAACCGCTCGATTTACCACTTTAATGGATACGCTGACTTGAGGATATAAATTCAAGTAAGCTCGAAGCAGGTAAGGTACGACGTATTGAGCTGTATTGACGGCAACGAGCCTTAATTCGCCGCTGACCATACCTTCCATTTCAGCAATCTGACTTTGTAATCTATCTAGCTCACCAAATACCTCATCGCAGCTTAAGGCGAGCTTCTCACCGGCTGCAGTACAAAATAATCGACGCCCTACATAGTCAAATAAAGGCAAGCCTATAGCTTGCTCTAATAAGCGGATTTGGCTGCTTACCGCGGGTTGGGTTAATCCCAGTTGCTCGCCTGCTTTACTGTAACTTTTTAATTCATAAACACTTTTAAAGACCGTTAACTGGCGGAAACTGATTCGGCTAGCAAGCTTTGGTGTATGTGATCCCATAAGAAAGCCTTAAATATTAACATCTATAAGTAATAGCTTATAGCTAATAAAAATTATATCAATTTTAATATTGTTAATGGCTGCGATAGCTTAATGGAAGTCCTATTAAGGGGGTAATCCATGTTAAAGAAAGTATTGATTGCTAACCGTGGTGAGATTGCTGTGCGTATTGTGCGAGCATGTGCCGAAATGAAAATTCGATCGGTTGCTATCTATACCGAGCCTGATCGTTATGCATTGCATGTAAAGCGGGCCGATGAATCGTATCCGCTCGGTGAGGATCCGCTTGGTGGTTACTTGGATCCATTACGAATAGTGAATTTGGCGCTTGAAACAGGGTGCGACGCTATTCATCCTGGCTACGGTTTTCTATCCGAAAATGCTGAGTTTGCTAGGCTTTGCGAATCATCAGGAATTAAGTTTATCGGGCCTAAGTCTGGTGTTATCCATAAAATGGGGGACAAGACTCAGGCGCGAGACAGTATGCGAAGTGCGGGCGTGCCTATCACTCCCGGTTCCGAGGGAAACTTATCGGATCTAGATGAGGCGCTGCAGTTGGCAGGGAGGATTGGTTATCCGGTGATGGTAAAAGCAACATCGGGTGGCGGCGGTAGAGGTATCCGACGTTGCGACTCCCCTCAAGAGCTTCAGTCCCAATACCCTCGAGTGATTTCTGAGGCCACGAAAGCATTCGGTTCTGCTGAAGTCTTCATGGAGAAATGTATCGTGAACCCAAGGCACATTGAGGTGCAAATCTTGGCGGATAGTCATGGTAATGTAATCCACTTGTTTGAACGCGACTGTTCGATTCAGCGCCGTAATCAGAAGCTTATTGAGATTGCGCCGAGCCCACAGCTAACGCCAGAGCAACGTATATATATTGGTGAGTTGGCTGTTAAAGCGGCAAAGGCGGTTGGCTATGAAAATGCAGGCACCGTAGAGTTTCTGCTCTCCGGTAACCAAGTGTATTTCATGGAGATGAACACGCGAGTTCAGGTAGAGCATACGATTACTGAACAGATTACTGGGGTGGACATTGTGAGAGAGCAATTACGCATCGCTGCTGGTTTACCTTTGAGTTATCGTCAAGAGGATATTCAGTTTCGCGGATTTGCGTTGCAATTTCGTATCAATGCCGAAGACCCGAAAAATGATTTTCTTCCTAGCTTTGGGCGTATCAGCCACTACTACGCGCCGGGAGGTCCGGGTGTCAGGGTTGATACCGCTATCTATACGGGCTACGACATACCGCCTTATTTTGATTCCATGTGCTTGAAACTTGTGGTTTGGGCTCTTTCTTGGGAAGAGGTCATTGCCCGGGGTGAAAGAGCGTTGGACGATATGCGCCTGCATGGCGTCAAGACGACAGCGCACTATTACCAGCAGATCTTGCAACATCCTGATTTTAAGCGAGGTGCGTTTGATACGAGTTTTGTACCTGCACACCCTGAACTACTGAATTACTCGGAAAAACGTCACCCCAGCGAAGTAGCGTTAGCAATAGCGGCCGCTATTGCCGCTCATGCAGGTTGGTAAAGCGCAGAAGGAAATAATTATGAAAACTACGAAAAGAATTGAAGTCACTGATGTCGTTCTGCGAGATGCGCACCAATCGTTGATCGCAACACGCATGCGTACAGAAGATATGCTACCTATCTGTGAAAAGTTAGATCAAGTGGGTTATTGGTCACTGGAAGTGTGGGGGGGAGCTACCTTTGATGCGTGCGTACGGTTTCTGAAGGAAGATCCTTGGGAACGTCTGCGCCAGTTACGCTCTGCTCTGCCTAATACCCGCTTGCAAATGTTACTCAGAGGTCAAAACTTATTAGGTTATCGCCATTATGCCGATGATGTGGTTGATGCTTTTGTAGAAAAAGCGGCTGAGAATGGTATCGATGTTTTTCGTGTTTTCGATGCGTTAAATGATGTACGCAATATCGAACAGGCGATGAAAGCGGTTAAGCGGGCGGGTAAACATGCTCAGGGCACGATCTGTTATACCACCAGCCCGGTGCATACGGAATCTGTATTTGTGCGACAAGCATTGGCAATGCAGCAGATGGGTGCAGATTCTATTGTCATTAAGGATATGGCGGGTCTGTTAACTCCTTACGCAACCTATGACTTGGTTAAAGCGATTAAATCAGCAGTGGAGCTACCGCTGGTGGTTCATAGTCATTCAACGTCGGGTTTGGCGCCTCTTTGCCAATTAAAAGCGATTGAGGCAGGCGCAGATAGAATCGATACGGCGATCTCCTCCTTTGCCTCTGGAACCAGTCATCCTGCTACGGAATCCTTAGTTGCTGCATTGAGAGGAACTGAGTATGAAACGGGGCTGAATTTGTCCTTACTATCAGAGATTGCTGACTATTTTAGAGAGGTGCGCAAAAAGTATCATCAGTTTGAAAGCGAATTCACGCGGGAGGATGTGTCGGTTCAGGTCAACCAGGTTCCCGGTGGAATGATGTCTAATTTGGCAAACCAGCTAAAAGAACAGAGTGCGTTGGAGCGTATTCGAGAGGTCTTTGCTGAGATACCTAGGGTACGAGAGGATTTAGGCTATCCGCCATTAGTGACACCGACTTCGCAAATTGTTGGCACCCAAGCTGTCTATAATGTATTGGCGGGTAAGCGATACAAAACGATCACAAATGAAGTGAAGCGCTATTTGCAGGGAGGGTATGGTCAGCCACCTGCGAAAGTAAATGCAGAACTACGTAAGCAGGCTATTGGTAATCAAGCGGTTGATGAGGGGAGGCCTGCTGATCAATTGTCTCCGGAGTTAAGTCGTTTAAGGGAGCAAGTCGGCGAGCTAGCAAAGACAGAGGAAGATGTACTGACATTCGCTATGTTTCCTGACCTAGGACGGGAGTTTTTGCAGCAGAGACTGGATGGCACTTTGATGCCTGAATCGCTTGAGCCGGTAGGGCTGGCAGGTAAGGTTCGTGCATCTGAGCCGGTAGCAACGGAATTCAAAATTGATGTGCATGGTGAGACATATGAAGTCGCGATTACTGGTGTTGGTGACTCCGGTGTTGGTAAACGCAAACTCTATCTTTCCCTAGATGGTATGCCCGAGGAAGTGACTTTTGAGTCGCTTAACGAGTATGTGGCTGAGACGAGTGGTGGGCGTAAGCGTGCTACGCAGCCAGGGCATGTGACGGCGGCTATGCCGGGTAATATTGTTGATGTCCTAGTGAAAGAAGGGGATTCTGTCACGGCAGGCCAAGGTGTATTGGTGACTGAAGCGATGAAAATGGAAACCGAAGTCCATGCCAGTGTAGCTGGGGTGGTGAAAGCGGTCTATGTCGTAAAGGGGGATCGTGTGACGCCAGGTGAGGTGTTGGTCGAAATTGAATAAATCTGTCCTAATTTATGTATAGCAGGGACAGGTTATAAGAGGGGGCGGTAATTGGTGCTGCGCCCCTTTATTGTTTTCAGGAACGCTATACAATGCTGCTAACATTTCTAAGGTCATTTTTTATTGAGGTACTGTAATGGATCGGATTATTCGCGGAGTGTTGGCTTTTAAAGAGAACACCTTTCCAGAGCGGAAGGATCTCTTTGCCAGCTTAGCCGATCAACAGAATCCTAATATACTATTTATTACATGCTCAGACTCACGTATCGATCCTAATCTACTCACAGGTTCTCACCCTGGCGATCTTTTTATCTGTCGTAATGCTGGCAATATTATCCCTCCTCATAGTAATGAGACAGGAGGTATGACCGCATCAATTGAGTATGCGGTAGCGGTATTGGGCGTGCGTCATATTATTGTCTGTGGACATACTGATTGTGGGGCTATAAAGGGGGCTTTGGATATAGATGCCCTTAAAGGGTTGCCACATGTTAAGGAGTGGTTAGGGCATTGCCGTTCAGCGATGGAGATTGTCAGAGAGCGGAATAGCTTAGCAGTTGATGAGCCTGTTGATGCTTGTTATATCAACGAGGCGATAGAAGAGAATGTGCTTCAACAGGTTCAGCATCTTCGAACTCACCCTGTGGTAGCTGCCAAGCTTGCCACCAATAAGATCGAGGTACATGGGTGGGTATATGATATAAAAAGCGGTGTTATTCGCTGTTGTAGTGGCCAACGTAGTGATTTTGCTGACTTTAACGAACATTATGCTGATCGTATAGAAACGATTCTTAAGAGTGACCAATAACGTATTTTTTAAAGTAAGAGTTAGAGCAATTTCGTTCAATATTTAATGCTGAAGAAGAGCTATCTTTGCGTTTTTAGAGGTAGCTTTTATGTCATTAACTATTTATTCCATGCTGATCTTCGCGCTTGTGGGAGCCATCTCTCCGGGACCTGTTAATATTATTGCAGCCAGCTTGGGAGCTAATTATGGCGTACGTTGCGCACTTCCACATGTGTTAGGTGCAACGTTGTCCTACACGCTGATTGTTTGTCTGGTGGGTATTGGTTTGAATACCGTTCTCGCTGAAAATCCTATCATTGCCCAGACGCTTCAATATTTTGGTGCGGCTTTTCTACTATATATGTCCTTCAAGATAGCAACTGCTGAACCTGCCTCGATGCAAGTTGAGTCTAGCTCCGCCACCTCCCCATTTTTAGGCGGTATTTTGGCTCAGGCTCTTAATCCTAAAGCGTGGCTGGTCTCTATGTCGGGTGTTAGCTTATTTGTGGCGCAGCGGGACCATCCGGTGTTTTTCTTAGTGTTGTTTTGTGTGATCTCTTTTGCAATGTGTTTTGTTGGTGTGAGTGCTTGGGCGCTACTGGGGAATGCGATCAGAAGGTATTTATCTGGACTTAGACAGCAGATTATCTTTAATCGAATCATGGGCGTATTATTGAGCAGTAGTATTATGACTCTGTTTATTCCAATGTGATGGGGGAGTGGTGGAGCACAGATCGCAATTCTTTAAGCGTAGTGACGTTTTGCCCTCGGTCGAGATACGCAAAGCTAAGCAGTCGACAGCGTGTTATGACACACACAGCCATGATGAGTTCTCGTTTGGGGTTATTGATCAAGGTATAGCAACTTATCGTTATCTAAAGGAAACCTATATCACCCGTGCAGGTGATACGGTGTTGATTAACCCTAACGATGCTCACGCGTGTAACCCTCGTGCAGGCCAGTGGTCTTATCGCATGTTGTTTGTGGATACCGCATGGGTAAAAGACGTGCAGCAGGAGATGTCTGAACTGAGTGTTGGGGATTATTTGCCTTTCCAGATACGGCTTTGTCGCGATAAGGCTTTCTATGCCCGTTTCAATCGGCTTTATATGAGTTTACTAGGCGATAATCCGTTAGAAGCGGAGACGCTATTGATTGAATATTTGTCTCATCTCTTTTCTTCGGATCATTCAGGAATCGTTGTACAAGACCAGCCCGCACTAGAGCGGGTAGAGACCCTCATCAATGATCGCTTGGCTGACAACCTGACACTGAGCGACTTTGCTGTGCAATCTGGCTTGAGCCGATATCATTTAGTTCGCAGTTTTAAGCAAAAGTATGGTCTGTCTCCCCATGCCTATCAGTTGGATATCCGTATAAGACGAGCCAAAAAGATGCTTCAACAAGGGGATAGCTTGGTAGAGGTGGCTGGGCGCTTGGGTTTTGCTGATCAAAGCCATTTTCAGCGCCATTTTAAAAAGCGATTGGCGGTTACACCTAAGCAATACCAATCGTTCTTTATCAATTAGAAGTACTCTGCATAAAAAACCGGTCAGAGTGACCGGTTTAGTGTATCCGTTTTAGCTGACTAAACTTTATTTTCAGGCAATGCGCTGGGTTTTGATTGGCTTTGAGCTTGTATGAATGCTTTTATCTTCGGTCCTACTTCCTCGCGAAAACGTCGGCCATTAAAAATACCGTAATGGCCAACATCCGGTTGCTCATAATGTTCTTTCATGGACGCAGGAATATTACTTAGGATATCGTGGGCCGCTTTAGTTTGGCCTTTGCCCGTAATATCGTCATTTTCACCTTCTACCGTCAGTAAGGCCGTTTGTTTAACGGCTTTGGTATCAATTAGCTTGTCTTCAAATAGCATTTCACCTTTCGGTAATCGGTGTTCAAGGAAGACTTTCCGAATGGTATCGAGGTAAAATTCCGCGGGCAGATCCATGACGGCTAAGTATTCATTATAGAAATCTCGGTGTGCTTCAGCACTATCGCCGTCACCCTTGATGAGATCTCCAAAGAATTTGAAGTGTTTATTGATGTGGCTATCCATATTCATGCTCATAAAGCCTGAAAGTTGGATAAAGCCAGGATAGACTTTTTGTCCTGCACCAGGAAAATCCCCAGGAACGGTGCTGATCACATTCTTTTGAAACCACTCTAAATCTTTTCCTGAGGCATAATCGTTCACTTCGGTTGGATTAACGCGAGTGTCAATTGGTCCTCCCATAAGGATCAGGCTTTTGGGTTGGTTCGGGCTGTTGCGTTCAGCCATGACGCTTGTGGCAACAATAGCCGGTACACTGGGTTGGCAGACAGCAATCATATGGGTGTCTGGCCCTAGGTGATCTAGAAATTCCATAAGATAACGAACGTAATCGTCAAAACTAAAGCTGCCTTCACGAGTTGGCACATCCCGAGCATTTTGCCAGTCGGTAATATAGACCTCATGATCGGGAATAAAGTGTTCAACGGTGCCACGCAGTAACGTGGCAAAGTGGCCTGACATCGGTGCAACAAGTAGCACTTTCGGGTGGTTATAGTGGCCGCTACGACGAAAGTGTAGCAAGTCGCAGAAGGGAAGTGAGTGAACGACTTCCTCTCTCACGCGGATCTCTTCGCCGCTAATTTGGGTGTACTGTAACCCAAATTCAGGTTTGTCATAATTGTCTGTGCAGCGCTCAATGAGTTCTAGTGTTGCCAGTATGGTTCGAGTAACTGAGTTGTAACGAAAAGGTAGCATCCATGGCAGTTTCAGTTGTTTTTTCCAAGCTTGTGCCCACAGGTGCAGAGGCTGGACAGATTGGTTCAGCGTGTGGTGGAGTTGGTACAGCATAGAATGATCCTTATCAGTTCATTAGTCTGATGGTTATATTATTTTGCAGTGCAGCAATTGTTCTATAGTTTATAAGTAAATATGCTTATTTAGCAATGTTATTTGTCTTTTTGTGAATTGTTGCTTAGCAGCATTGTTGTATCTTCAATGTTCGCGGTAGTTGTTACCAACAGGTTAATGATCCAGTAAATTTTTATGGCAACTGGTTAGCAGATTCTTAGCTAACTCGTCGTCATTGAGGGCCCTAGAGACAGCCAAGCCACCAATCATCATAACCGCTACCTGCATAATTCTTGCTCTGTCGATATCGCCGTTTCTGCGTTGCAAATGGGCGGTTAAATGCTTTAAAAATCCTTTAAAAACTGAGGTGTAGGCATCTCGTACTTGATCATCTCTTTGAGTGATATCGGTTGCTAAAAATGCCAAAGGACAGCGGAAATGTTTTCCTTGTCTATGCTCCATACTAAGATAAAACTGGACAAGTTGATCTAGGCTAGGTGCTTTTGGGTTATCAGGGTTGAGTTGGTCTCCTGTCTGAATGGCTGCTGCGATAATCGCCTCAGCATAAAGTTCTGATTTTGAATTGAAATGAGCGTAAAAAGCACCTCGGGTTAATCCTGCGTCTTTCATGACATCGTTAATACCAACATAGTCAAAGCCCTGTTTTGTGAAGAGCTTAGCTGCGCTTCTTAGAATTTTCTGGCGGGTGTTATGTTTGTGTTGTTCTTTCCATGCCATGGGTATGCACCTGTTTTTTGTGTAGTGTGCCGTATAAACAAAATATGATCTTGAACATATTTTGGTGTTTTATAGAGTGTAGGTAAATTCACTCTAATTCAAGGAGAATCGCATGGCGCCACAGGTCGAAATACTAGGCCCACAGTTCAGCACTTTTGTCCGTTCCGTGATGTTATGTTGTGAAGAGAAGGGGATTGCATACCATACTGGTATGCAGCTTGGGGGGAAAGACGTGGAGTTTAAAGGAGAGGATCACTTGGCGATAAACCCTCTAGGGAAGCTACCCGTTATTCAACATAAAGGCCGCTTTCTTTATGAAACGGGGCCCATTTGCCGTTATCTAGATAGCGCTTTCGAAGGTCAAGCGCTACAACCTCAAGACCTGTACGCAAAGTCAATTGTAGATCAATGGTGCCAAGTGATATCTACACAGGTGGATCGCGTAATTGTGCGTGATTACCTTTTAGAGTTCGCGTTTCCAAAGGGAGAGAAGGGTGCTATCCGAATGGATAAGGTGGCCGATGCGCAACCTAACGTAATAGCGGTGTTGGGCATTTTAGAGCAGCAGATTGGGGATCAAGCGTTTATATGCGGTGATCAATTCACCATTGCGGATGCTCTATTAATTCCTATGTTGGATTATTTAGTTGGCTTGCCCCATGGGGACCAGTTGCTAAGAGCTGGCATGCGGCTGACAGCCTACATTGGGAGAATGCAAAAGCGGGCATCGTGTCAAAACGTGTTACCCAAGCCAGCTGTCACAAAATTACCATAGTGATGAAGGTTTTTCGCTTATGAAATGGTCGCCACGGTTATTGAAAATGGGGCTAAATATCTATGGCCCCTATCTAGGAGCTGGCATACGTATTACCCATATAGATCCGCAATGGCGAGAGATACGCGTCAGTATGAAATTACGCTGGTACAATCGAAACATTATGGGCGCACATTTTGGGGGTAGCCTCTACGCAATGGTGGACCCTCAGATGATGTTGATGCTTATGAATCGACTAGGCGCAGATTATATCGTTTGGGATCAAGCTGCTGAGATACACTACGTTAAGCCCGCCAGAGGGCGGGTAGAGGCGCATCTATCCTTAGAAGATGCGTGTTTGGATGAGATCAAACTAAAGACAGCCGATGGCTCGCCCTACCGTCCTTCATTTGATATTACGATCTGTGATGAGTCCGGTGAAGTGGTGACCAAAGTGAAAAAGGTACTTTATGTCAGAAAAAAGCCTGCTAAGCCAAAATAACGCAGGCTGCACCAGCAACAATTAAGGAGAGCCCTAATAAATCTCGCCGGCTCAGACGCTCTTTAAACCATCGTGCAGAAATGAGTAGGGTGAAAAGAATTTCGACTTGCCCAAGCGTTTTTACCAGAGCAACCGTTTCTAAGCTCATGGCAGCAAACCAGCCTAGTGAGCCAAGGCAGCTGAACAGACTGATGGATAGGGTTAACTTAGGATGTTGCCATAGAGCAAAGAGTGTTGATGGTTCTTTTAATATTAACCAAGCCAGTAGCATGAAGGTTTGCGTGCTGATCACGAACAAGAGTACCCAGGCTGCATTATAAGGAAAATCAATCCCCAACATTAGACTGGCTTCCCTTACCCACAGGGTGGTTAGTGCAAAAGCTAAGCCGCTGCCCACACCTAAACCCACTGTGCTAAGTGAAATCTGTCTAAGTGAGCCGGTGTTACTCATCAGCCACACGGCCACTGCACCGATGATAACACCTGCCCATGCCAGTGAGGAAAGTGGTGCACTGAATAATAGAGCGCCAAGGGTCGCTGCGATAACAGCTTCACTTTTAGCAAGCCCGACTCCGATTGCGTAATTTCTAAGGCGAAATATCATGACCATGAGCGCAGTAGCAATAATTTGCGAGATGGACGCAAGTAAAACGGTATAAAGAAACGTATGACTGAAACTTGGGATTGGCGCCGATTTATAATGGTATAGCCCCCATAAGTAGATGCCTGCAATGGGGCTGGCGTAGATGAAACGGGCAAAAGTGACCCCAGCAGTAGAAACCTCTTTGCTTAGTTCGTTTTGAAATGCATTACGCCATGACTGCATGAACGCAGCAAACAATGTAAAAGGGATCCACAGCATACTTTGCCTTACTTCTTAAAGAGCGAGCGGCGTAAGGCTGGGCGTGCAGGCACGTCTGGTTCGTCATGCACTACAGGGAGGTCAGGCTTTTTAGATTTGTTAATTGCTTTCTTCTTGTTGCGTTGAGTGGGTTTCGACTTTTGTTTATCGATGGACTTACTGTCTTGCAATTCACCATTAACAAACGTGGGAACGGCCTGAATGGGGATTTGTTTGTTGATTAACGCGACAATGGCAACCAGAAAGCGCTTTTCATCAGGGGCCACTAATGAGATGGCCATCCCTTTTTGTCCTGCACGCCCAGTGCGCCCAATGCGGTGAACATAGGCTTCCGCCTGATTAGGCAGGTCATAGTTGATGACTCTGGGTAGCGACTCAATATCCAAACCTCTTGCAGCGACATCGGTTGCGACCAATACTTGGATTTTATCATCTGTAAAGGCCTGCAATGCAGCTATACGCTCCTTTTGATGTTTGTCGCCATGGATCGCCATAGCCGTGATCCCTTCCTGTTGTAGGTAGTCCGCTACCTGATCCGCTCTGCGTTTAGTGCGAGTGAATACCAGAGTACGAGACCAGTTGCCCTCTTTTATCATATAGCTAAGAATGTCGGCTTTATCCCCATTATCAACGCCATAGGCTCTTTGCTTTACTTGGCTGGTAGTTGAGTTGCGGGGGGTTACGCTGAGGCTAACTGGATCGTTAAGCAGAGTACTGGAGAGCGCTTCGATTCCTTCATTAAAGGTGGCAGAAAACAGAAGCGTCTGCTTTTTATCGGGTGTGTAGCTGAGGATTTTTTTAATATCGTGAATAAAGCCCAAATCCAGCATACGGTCCGCTTCGTCGAAAACCAGCATTTCTAAGGCATCCAAACTCAGTTTCTTCTGTGCCAGCATATCTAATAGCCGACCTGGTGTAGCAACCAGAATATCCGCACCTCGCTTCATTTTTCGAATCTGATTATCGAAACGAACACCTCCGTAAATAGATATGACACGCATGCCCAACGTCGAACCATAAGCTAATGTGTTATCTGCGACCTGAATAGCCAATTCTCGGGTAGGCGTTAATATAAGTCCGCGAATAGGATGGTATTCAGGTGGAGCGGGGTATTTGCTGAGTCGCTCTATCATAGGTAAAGCAAAGCTGGCGGTTTTTCCTGTGCCAGTTTGTGCTTCGGCCATCACATCTTTTCCGGCCAACGCTAGCGGAATTGCCTGCGTCTGTATCGGTGTAGGCTCTCGGTAACCTAGCTCTGACAATGTGTATTGCAGTTCGGGACACAGATTGAAGTCAGCAAAAGAAGGCATGGATAACGTCCATCAGTATAAATAGGTTGCCAAGCTTACCTCAAAGTGAGAATTGGGGCGATATTGGCTTGACACGGAATAGAATTAGGTTTCAAATGGCTGTTCGTTTTTTGAACGAATTTTAAATAAACCATTATTAAGTCTGACTCTGATGATCACGATGTATACACAGCCGACATCTCGAATTATCGCCTCCAATAACCATTGGAAGCGTGCCTTCGCTTGTCCGTGTGCTCTGATCTGATTTTTCAACTGGCCGCGGATATCTTCGCGGCTGATGGTATTTCTCCCCTTTTTACCTCCCTCGAAGCTATCTCCGGTTTTTTTAACAAGGAGATATATGATGACTTTACTCAGCCTTTTGACTGCTGGATACCGTAAACTGCAACGTAAAATTGCTCAGCAGTATACTTATGACTCGATGGAACACCTGGACGAGCATCTGCTAAAAGATATTGGCATGGTACGCAGGGGGAATCGAATTGTCGCTTTAGGCGTTGATGAATCCTTTCCTTCCATTACTTCAGAGACTGACCCAGTAAAAACCACTGCAAGCCCAGCGGTGCCAGTACGGCCTTGCTGTCAGGGTAGCGGGGGATAGCTTGGCCAAGGCGACAGGGTGTTGCTAGGGCCATAATAGGGCTAAGGTATGCAGGAGCGTTCCTTAGCCTGACAGTAAAGCTTTTTTAGTTTTACTGGGAACTGTCATTTTCAGGTTATACTCTACTTAAGTGGGACTGATTTCGGCCCCAAAAAAATTCATCAATTGAATTAAGGAGTCCTACTGCCATGGACGTTACTTTGCTTTATTGGCACTGGCTAGTGTTTGGGATGTTGCTAATGGCAGCAGAAATCTTTATACCCAGCTTTACGATTCTTTGGTTTGGCTTGGGGGGGATTGTCGTTGCTGGGTTGCTAATGATCAGCCCAGATATAGCACTCAGTTGGCAATTGGCGACTTGGGCTGTGGCATCATCGATATTTGCTGTTATATGGTTTCGTGTCGTTAAACCTAAAATGACAGATCGCACAAAAGCTGGTATTGCTCGCGAAGCCATTGCAGGTGAGAGCGGACAAGTCATCCGAAAGCCAACAGAACATACCCGGGGTATTGTGCGCTTCACAACACCGGTATTGGGCGATGATGAGTGGGAATTTATTTGTAGCAGTGAGGTGGCATTGGGAGATCGAGTATTCATTATCGAGCTATCCGGTAACACATTGCTAGTAGAAAAACGTTAATAGGATCTTAGGAGTAAATCGATGGAAGGTTTGGCAGTTGCTGGTGTAGTTCTCTTTGTTGTGATGCTGACACTGGCGATGGGGGTCAAGATTGTCCCTCAAGGAAGTAAGTTTGTTATTCAACGTCTCGGTAAATACAGCTCAACCCTAGGGCCAGGGTTGAATATTATTGTGCCCTATATCGATCAGGTGGCTTATAAAGTGACCACGAAAGATATTGTGATGGATATCCCTTCACAGGAAGTGATCACCAAAGATAACGCGGTGATCATCGCGAACGCTGTGGCTTATATCAACATTGTGGCACCTGAAAAAGCCGTTTACGGTGTAGAAGATTATATTTTGGCGATTCAGAATTTAGTACAGACCTCGCTACGTTCTATCGTCGGTGAGATGGGATTGGATGATGCGTTGTCCTCCCGTGATCAAATTAAAGCCAAACTAAAAGCCGCAATTTCTGATGATATTTCAGATTGGGGTATTACGCTTAAAACGGTTGAGATTCAGGATATTACGCCATCTGAGACGATGCAGCAGGCGATGGAAGAGCAAGCGGCGGCTGAGCGTCAACGTCGTGCAACGGTTACCCGTGCCGATGGTGAAAAATCAGCTGCTATCCTTGAAGCTGAAGGTCGTTTGGAAGCTTCGAAGCGTGATGCTGAAGCGCAAGTCGTATTAGCGAAAGCAAGTCAGGTATCCATTGGTAAAGTAACCGAAGCCATTCAAGATAATGAGTTGCCGGTGATGTATATTCTTGGTGAGAAGTATGTTGATGCCCTTCGTGATGTAGCCAACTCTTCAAATGCGAAAACCATTATTCTGCCAGCCGACGTACCTGGTGCCATTCGCGGTATGATGGGAGCGATGAAAGGTCGAATGTAGACTATAGATTAATCCGTCGTTCATCCCTGTACTAGAGAATACATGCACTTATTATAAACTGAGGGCTGTGCTGTGAGCTTGATGAAAGAGTTTAAAGAATTTGCTGTTAAAGGCAATGTGATGGATATGGCGGTTGGTATTATCGTAGGTGCTGCTTTCGGTAAAATCGTCTCCTCTTTTGTGGGTGATGTTGTGATGCCACCTATCGGTGTTATGCTGGGCGGCGTTAACTTCACGGATTTGGCTGTTATTTTAAAAGAAGCGGTTGGTGAACAAGCGGCTGTTACCCTGAATTATGGGAAATTCCTGCAAACGATTATCGATTTTCTAATTGTGGCGGCCGCTGTTTTTGTTGCAGTGAAGACTATTAACTCTTTGAAAAAGAAAGAAGAGGAGGCGCCTGCAGAGCCGGAAGCTGAGCCGGAGCCTTCGAAAGAGGAACTGTTGCTGACTGAGATCCGTGACTTATTAAAATCTCGCAGCTAATGTTTTACTCTAATATAAAAGGTGCGCTCTGACGCACCTTTTTTGTTTGTATGCCTATTGATTGAACTCGGAGTCTGTATGTACGAGCCTGAATCACCTTGTATCCGGCACTGCTGTCTAAACCAAGAAGATACCTGCATTGGTTGCTTTCGGACGTTGCAGGAGATAAAGGCATGGTCTGCAGCAACGCCAGAGGAAAAGCATTCGATCCTTGAGCGTGCGCACAACCGCAAATTGAACGCAGCGCGTACCCCAAATACTAAGTAATTAAATCAGTTCCCCTCTGGCGGGATAATTATTTTTCAGAACAAAATCAATTGCACCGAGTATCTCTTTGAAGTGAGGGCGTGCGAACGGCATAGTACTCACCTGACTCCAGTAGAGTGTTTTATCAGGCTGGATGAGAAAAAGCCCCGGTTCTGAGAAGCTCTCAGGCTCTTCAACGCCAATGGATGTAAGTCCTCGACCTGTCGATCGGAATAAGCCCCAGTATTGGGCTTGCTCTTTAGTAAGGCTGTGCCCGATCTCCAGTTGATCTATAGCCCATTCGGTTTGAGCTAAATGCGCTCGCTCCTTGGAGTCGCTACTGATTGCAATCACGCGAATACCTTTTTGCTCGAACTCTTTGAGTACTCTATTGAGTTCCTGAATATAGCTCTTGCAGATCGGGCAGTGGTAACCCCTATAAAAAACCAGCAGCGTAAAATGCGTCGGGTTTTGATCATGTAAAGACCAACTCCCGCTTAGGGTTTCGATAGTAAGGTCGGATACGGCTTGTCGAGGGATGAGTGGTTTCATAGGTTTGCTCCATACTTGAAAAGGCTATATTAATCTTTACTGGCGTATTTTTGGTATGTAAAATTCTGTTAATTTATATCAGATCGTACGGTTTATTATGGATAGACTTTCTTCATTACTCTCTTTCTTTTCGCCTCGGGCAGAGTTTGTTCGCTGCTTTCACGGGGAGAGTTTGTCCTATGACCAGAGTGAGCCTTATCCCATGTCTGATATATTTCTACTCTATGAAGGGGAAGCTGAGTTTTTCTGTGAAAACCAGCGATATGCGTTAAATTCTGGTGATTTGATATGGGTGGCGTTAGGGAAGCCTTTTAGCATAAAAGGTAAAGGTTTCGTCGCGTGGGTTCAGGCTAGGCTCGATTTTGGGCAAGTGAAAAACAACCCTTTATATTATTCATTACCTGCTGTCGTGCAATTAGAGGGAGGAGGGCAAGATGCCGACCTTCAGCCCATTATTGCATTGATGTTAGAAGAAGCTAGAAAAGAACGATGCGGCCATCAAACAGCGGTGAATCGCTTAGCGGAGGTTTTGCTAATACATATCCTTCGTTTTGTTATAAGTTCGATGCAGATGGAGCAAGGCGTTTTGGCTGGCCTTAGTGACCTTCGATTGGCTCGGGTTTTAACTCAGATACATGAAAACCCAAGCCTACCTTGGACTTTAGCACTCATGTCTAAGACGGCAGGTATGTCGAGAACCTCTTTTAGCCAGCGCTTTAAAGCAGTAGTTGGCATATCTCCAGGGGAGTATCTGAAACAGTGGCGCATGCAGCTTGGACACCAATGGTTGGGCGAAGGAGGGTATAGCGTAGGCCAAGTGGCAGATAAGTTAGGGTATCAGAGTGAGACTGCTTTTCGCCGGGTGTTTCGGCAAGTGATGGGGGAGCCGCCGGGAAGTGTGCGACGGAAAGCAATTAATTGATAGAAATATACTATCATTTTGTTTGCTTTTATTAATTTTTAAAATTGAATGTTTCCTCCTAAACTAGTCCCATAAATAACAGTAAGCCAGTTTGGAGAATTAAACATGTTAGACAATAGAGAAGGACAACGCGTACCTGCTGTAAGCTTTCCAACGCGTCAAGGAAACGATTGGGTTGCCGTGACAACCGATGAGCTGTTTGCAGGTAAAACCGTTATTGTTTTTGCGCTACCCGGGGCTTTTACGCCTACTTGCTCAAGTACCCATTTACCTCGATACAATGAGTTAGCCCCTGTTTTTGCTGAAAACGGTGTTGATGACATCATCTGCTTATCCGTGAATGACACCTTTGTGATGAATAGTTGGGCAGAAGATCAAAAGGCTGAAAACATCACGTTTATTCCGGATGGCAATGGTGAATTTAGCGAAGGTATGGGAATGCTGGTAGATAAGTCAGAACTGGGCTTTGGCAAGCGTAGCTGGCGCTACTCTATGCTGGTAAAAGATGGTGTCATCGATAAGATGTTTATCGAGCCAGATGTGCCGGGCGATCCATTTCAAGTGTCAGATGCAGATACTATGCTAGCGTATATCAACCCTAATGCGAAGCAGCCAAAACGAGTCACTTTGCTGACCAAACCCGGCTGTTCTCACTGTACGCGTGCTAAAAAAGTACTTAAAGAGCAAGGCTTTAATTATGAAGAAATTGAACTGGGTAAAAACGGTGTCAGCTTTTCAAGCTTGAATGCACTCTCTGGACAGGGCACTACGCCTCAGGTGTTTATTGACGGCCAGCATGTTGGTGGTGCTGATGAACTGGAGGCTTGGTGTAAAGCGAACGTCTAATAGCTTCTCTTCTGAATGGCTCTGTTTTATCAGAGCCGTTCACTCCTTGGTTTAATCTTTTCGCTTCTCTGTTAAGCTGACAAAAACGTCAGATGCGGAGGAAGGATGACCACAAATTTTACCCTTGCTATGGAAGAGTTGAAGTCACTCTTACGTGACCGTTTAGATACGTCTACCAGTGTGCGTACTCATCACTCTCAGGATGAGTCTTTCCATCAAGCAGCCCTTCCTAATGCTGTTGCCTTCCCTAAAAGTACCTCAGAAGTCTCTGAAATTGTGCGTGTCTGTATGCGCCACCATATGCCGATTATTCCCTTTGGTACAGGTACGGCGATGGAAGGTGGGATAAACGCCTATTCAGGAGGGCTCTGCATCGATATGTCGCTCATGAATAAAGTACTGCGTGTGTCTGCAGAAGATATGGACTGCACGGTGCAAGCGGGTGTAACTCGCAAACAATTGAATGAATACCTCCGCGATCAGGGCATGTTTTTCCCTGTTGACCCTGGCGCAGATGCTTCAATAGGTGGAATGGCAGCTACTCGTGCATCAGGAACAAATGCGGTTAGATATGGCACGATGCGTGAGGCTGTTTTAGCGTTAACCGTTGTGATGCCGGATGGGAAAATTGTGAAAACCAGTAGTCGGGCTAGAAAATCGGCTGCTGGCTATGACTTAACGCGCCTATATGTTGGTTCGGAAGGGACGTTGGGGGTTATTTGTGAAATTACGTTGCGCCTGCACGCTATTCCCCAGGCGATATCCGCAGCGATATGCGACTTTGAACTTTTGGCCGGTGCGGTTGATACGGTGATTCAAACGATACAGATGGGCGTTCCTATTGCACGGATTGAGCTACTTGATTCTGTGGCGATAGATGCTGTTAATCATTATAGTCAAACGCATTATCCACTGCGACCTCACCTCTTTATGGAGTTTCATGGAACAGAGGCAGGTGTTGCGGAACAGGCCGATATTGTACGTGAACTGGCTACTGAAAATGGTGGTAGCGATTTCAAGTGGGCTATTAATACAGAGGATCGTAATGCCCTGTGGCAAGCCCGCCATGACTTAGCCTATGCTGCCCGGGCTATGCGGCCCGATGCACGTATTTTTTCTACAGATGTGTGTGTCCCTATATCTCGTTTAACCGATTGCATCCTAGAAACCCATAAAGATATTTCAGGAATGGATATGGCGATGCCGCTTGTGGGTCATGTAGGTGATGGCAACTTCCATGTGGTGCCTGCTGTGAACCCAAATGACCCTATAGAGATGGCGCAGATAGAGGCATTTCATCAGCGGCTTATTCGGCGAGCACTGAGCATGGGGGGAACCTGTACAGGAGAGCATGGCATTGGCGTAGGGAAGAAGCAATTCCTAGAGGAGGAGCTGCCAGCAGGTGTTGAAGTGATGAAGTTGATCAAAGCCGCTTTGGATCCAGATAACTTAATGAATCCAGGAAAAGTTTTGTAATTGCCTGAATATCCTCTTTTTCTCGGCCATCTTTAAAAGTTGTCTATAATGATAGAGCCTTGTTCACTCAAATAAATTAGGTGGTATGAAAATCGTTGTATTAGGAATGCTAGGAGAATGAAGCTCCTTTCAGATGTTCGGCAATTACTGCTGCGCAACCCTACGGTTCCTGCGCTCTTGGTAGTTGGCTCTGTCTTGCTAATTGCTTTTCTTTTTATCCGGTTAGAGACTCATCGCTTAATCGGAGAGGAGAAGCTCAAGGCTTCCGGCGTATTGAGTACTTTAAGAGCACGACTAGAGGGCGAAATTAATGCCAATATTTCCGTACTTCGCTCTTTGAAAGCGGAGATCGCAGCCAACCCTAATATGGGACAGGTTTCGTTAGAGCGTTTGGCGGTAGAGCTGTTGCGGGATAACCAGCAAATTAAGCATATTGCACTGGCTCCTGATTTAGTCGTAAAAAACATATTTCCTCTTAAAGGCAATGAGCGAGCTTTAGGGTTAGATTACTCCGTGAATGAGGAGCAATCAGGCTCTGTTATGAAGTCGGTTAGAGAAAATAAGATTGTTATTTCAGGGCCGTTGACTTTGGTTCAAGGCGGAGAAGCCTTGGTAGCTCGTACCCCTGTTTACTTAGGACGTGAGGCTGATCTAAAACTTTGGGGTATTGTATCTGTTGTTATTAATTACGAGACGCTTCTAGAAAGTTCTGGAATTGCTTCAGAGCAAAATGACTTTTCTTTGAGTATCAGAGGACGTGATGGAACAGGGTCAGCCGGCGCTGTTTTCTTAGGTTCAGGAGCATTATTTGAGAAAGATGCGCTGCTCACTACTGTTAATCTACCTTTAGGTAGCTGGCAGATGGCACTATTGCCAAAGCAGGGATGGTCTGCGCCAGCAGGGCAATTATGGTTGATGTGGGGAGGAGCGTTCACGGTTGCTCTCATCTTAGGTTTGGCAGCTTACCTGTTTGTTATTGTATACCAGCAAAAAAATGAGGCGATGCAAACGGCTAACTACCGGGCTAATTACGATTTCCTGACAGGCTTACCTAACCGCTATTTTTTCACACAACGGCTATATGTGCTTATCAAAGAGATGCGTAGAGAGCAGCTAGATTTTGCTGTGTTCTTTATTGATATAGACCGCTTTAAACAAATTAATGATAGTTTGGGACACACCGCTGGCGATGCGTTACTAGTAGATTTTGCCAACCGATTAGTCAAATCCTCAAGAGATACGGATATCGTGGCCCGATTAGCAGGAGATGAGTTTGTTATCGTATTACGTAATGTTGGTGATGTCATCCAGGCTGATCTACTGGCAGAAAAACTCCAAAAAGTGATTCAGCAGCCCTTTCTTCTTGATGGACGACAGCACCTGATGACAGCGAGCATTGGTATAGCTATGTACCCTGTAGATGGTTCTGATGTTACAGCTTTATTACTGCATTCGGATCAGGCTATGTATGCTGCTAAGAGAGCGGGACGAAATACACATTTCTTCTTCAATGAAGGTATGCGTGAGGCAGCAGAGCACCATTTGTTGATAAATGCGGATATCCAACGAGGGTTAGCCGCAGAGGAGTTTGAACTCTATTACCAGCCGATACTTAATATTCGAACGCAGAGAATAGATAAATGTGAGGCGTTGATACGTTGGAATCATCCCGAGAAGGGGCTGATTATGCCAGATCGCTTTATTTCAGTGGCGGAGAAGACCGGTATCATTCGTGAGTTAGGTAACTGGATACTCAGACAAGCATGCAAAGACCTGCGAGCCTTCTTAGAGGCGGATATTGATATAAAGTTATCCGTTAATCGTTCTGTTAGTGAGTTTTATTCATCGAAAGCTTATGAAACATGGAAGAGTATTTTTAGTGAGAATAGCGTAGATAGTAACCGTTTTATTTTTGAGATCACTGAGTCACTATTCATGGATGGCCACTCTTCTCAAATGAATACTATCTCTGCTTTAAGGAAGTTAGGTGTCCAGTTTTCAATTGATGACTTCGGGACAGGTTTTTCCGCCATCAATTACCTAAGAAATTACCCTGTTGATTATCTTAAAATTGATAAAAGTTTTATTAACGACATCCTAAATGATGAGCAAGATAAAACGTTAGTCGAGGTTATTATTAAGATGGGGCGTGCATTAGGTATCGCTGTTGTGGCAGAAGGCGTAGAACAGGATGAGCAATTAGAAGTACTGGAAAGCTTGGAATGCGACTATATCCAAGGGTATCTATTAGCCAAACCCATGCCGTTAGTTCAGGCTATCCCTTTTATTCATATGCACGAAGCAAAGCAGTGGGGAGTTGAGAGTTCCCCACTTTAAGAGAGCCGTTTAAGGTTTGCGCTTGAAGGGTGCAAAACCATCATCAATGGTTTTGCTAGGCGCGGCTCGATTAGAAGGGCGTTTACCGGCTGGAGCTTTCGCAGGCTTTCGATTGGCGGCTGCTTTTTTATCGGTCTTTTTCTTTTTAGGGCCTGCTGCTTTACCGGAGGCCTTAAGCTTTTTGGGCCCTGTATAGCTCCCCTCTAATCCCGGTATTACTCGCTTTTCAAAGCGTGTTTTCAGGTATCTTTCGATACTGGACATCAGATTCCATTCGGTCGGGCTGATCAAAGAGATGGCTAAGCCTGTTTCTCCTGCCCGACCTGTTCGCCCTACCCTGTGAGTATGATCATCACCACTTCTTGCCATCTCTACGTTGATAACCAGATCAATCCCTTTGACATCGATGCCTCTTGCCGCAACATCGGTAGCGACTAGCACATTAATTTTCCCTAAATGCAGTAGCTGCATAACATGCTGTCTCTGCTCTTGGGTTAAATCCCCTTGAATGACGCCAGCTCGAATATCATGGTAGCGTAGATAGCCGTTTAACCGGCTTGCATTGGTTTTGGTATTGGTAAAGACAATGGCCTTTTCGAACGACTCGTTTTTAAGTAGCCAAACCAATTGCTTATCTTTGAGCGCTGTATCATTTGCTAGAATAATTTGTTGTCTTATATTTGCTTGCGTCTCACGGTGGCTATTTAAGCGAAGGGTCAATGGTGAATGCAGTGATGCGGTGATGACAGAATGCATACCCGTGTGCCCAAGTGTAGCTGAAAACAGCATGGTTTGGCGTGTCGTTGGGCAGCTTTTTGCTATTCGCTCAACATCTTCTTGAAAGCCCATATCCAACATACGATCAGCTTCATCCAAAATGAGGCACTCTACATCCGAAAAATCTAAAGACTTTTTATCTAAATGTTCTATCAATCGCCCTGGTGTACCTACAATTATTTCCGGGTTCTTACGTAGTCTTGCCGCTTGAGGCTTGAATGTTTCTCCCCCGCATACCGTATCAGCTTTAATAAAAGTGAATTGCCCAAGGGACTCTATGTGCTTCATAACCTGTTGGGCAAGTTCTCGAGTGGGTGTCAGAATTAAAGCTCGTGTGCCGCTATTTGGTGCTGAGTTTGAGAGCAAGCGGTTGAGTATGGGCAAAACAAAAGCCGCGGTTTTCCCACTACCAGTTTCAGCGGTAACCAATAAATCTTTCCCCTCCATCGCTGGTGGGATTGTTGCCGCTTGGACCGGCGTAGGCTGACTAAAAGTAAGTGCCTCCAGTGCTTTTAGCAGACGGGCATCTAAGGAAAAATCGGTAAACACTATGCACAACTCTCTGAAGGTAAGGTCTAGACAGTATGCTAACAGAAAGCTGCGTTTAGGGAGAGATTAAAAAGAGATGAAACGGCGACAGAGTTAGGTGCCGCCGTTTATATCAATGCTTAGTAATGAATAGCGCGGGGCAAGTCTTTAGCCTGAGCTACCCAGTCTTCTACCTGAGATGCGCTTGGCATTTTCTCTGCTAGTTTTTTGTCGTCGTTGATTTCGACCATCTTGGCATGTAAATTAGCGCCATTACGTTGAGCTAACTCAGGTACCGTATCTACACCTGCTAGCTCCAGTAGGTCCGCATACACAGTACTCACGCCTTTGATGCGTGCTAAATCTGCACGATTTAGCCAACCTAAAATCTCTTTTTCATCAAGGCCTGTACTGCTTGCGACCTCTTTGCGGCCTTTTTTATCACCACAGACTTCTAGAAAACTTTCTTGCGTCGTTGCACCGGCTGCCTTTAGTTTCTCGGCGTTTGCGTCATTTATGCCCTTGATATCGGTCAGTTTGGCCATGCTTATATTCCTCGGATTTATACAAACAGTCTTGGTTGATTGTAACCCTGCTACCTGAATGGTAACGAAACAGCGACATTCTTTATTGTTGTGCTTAGTTATCCTAATGGCTAATCCGTCTATTTGCCAGTAGCGCTAGGTGGGTGGATCGACTTTGTCAGAGGTCGAGGTATTGATCCTGAACCAGCCAGCAATACTCAAGCGCTCGCGTGTGGTAGGGATAACTTCGTGGGGGAATTCTTCACTCAAGAAGACCACGAGCGTTCCAGCATTAGGCAGTATGGCTTTAATTAACGATCCCTCTGTGTTGTATAGCAGGAGATGACCTTGGTCTTCTTCGCACCAGTTTCTGTTCAGATAAAGTACAGTTGTAAGGACTCTATTGGATTGTCCCTTAAAAGCGTCGACATGTTTTTTGTAAAAGCCGCCGATTGGATAATGGGCAAAATGAGCCTCGTAATCAAATAAACCCAAAAAGAGGCGCCTATTTATGGCTATTCGTAAGCGTTCCATCTCATTGAGGTAGATTGCTTGGGTTTGATTTTTGCCGGTTAGCCATTGGATGCTATCGTTACGAATCACTTGGTTTATTTGATGGTCGTCGCTTCTTCCAATGCCAGCTGACTGAAACTGGCGTGTTGAGTCTTGGGCGGTCAGCGATAGTGCATCAATGAGTCGTTCGGGTAGGGCATTTGTCTTAATATAATAGCCACAACTGGCGAGGCTTTCGGCAATCTCACTAATCAATGCATCTTCAATTAAAGGTGCACAGTGGGGGGGGGAAGTCGGACTGTCCAAATAATGATTACTCCCAAGGTGAAAAGAGCGCTAAGAATAATTGAACTTGCAAGGGCTGTCGCTAAAAACTGTACTTCATCGTTATTCAAATGGGATATAGCTTATGAATAATCAACGGCTTTGTGTATTCGTTCTGAGCTTGGTCTTGGCGGGATGTTCGAGTCAAGGGGAGCGTAGGTCATCTAATGATAGTGTGCATAACGTCATTAACGCACAGCTCAATACTTATTTTGATGATTGGAGAGGGACGCCATACCGATATGGTGGACAAGGTCGATCTGGAGTGGATTGTTCGGCTTTTGTCAGTAATGCTTATCAAGAACTGTTTGGTGTTATCCTCCCGAGGACAACGGATCGCCAAGCGAATGCGGGACGCAGCATATCTGTGAGTCAAATCCTGCCCGGAGATTTAGTTTTGTTTAAAACGGGGCTCTTCGACCGCCATATAGGTATATATAACGGTAATGGCGCTTTTATACATGCATCCCAATCTAAAGGCGTTATTCGTTCGCGTTTAGATAATCCGTATTGGAAGAAGGCATTGTGGAAGGTAGTTAGGCCCATTGAGCTTGATCGTTAGGATGAAGCGCTCAAGAATCGTCCAATGATAAGGGAGCCGTGTCTATATGGGACATGAAGTGATTTACTAAGAGGTTATACACACCTTGTAAATAAGGTTACACAGAGCAGTTGGTGATAAATTCGGATAAATTTTGCAAATGCTATTGATAATGATTCTCGTTTTTAATATTATATCTTGGCTCGCAAGTTATATCGCTCTAGTCAAAACCTATTGCGGTATGCTTCACTCAATCATCAGAAAGCCCTTATCTTTCAGGTGATTACACGGTTCTTGTCATTAGGGGCTGATTCAGCCCCCTTTTTTCGGCCTCAGTAGTTATCTAAGCGCTTGCACCGTAAAACTATTGTTTAGAATTTTTCTGGGTTGTCTGTGTTTCTTTCTTTTTATTATCTTTATTCGTTTTAGACGATTTGCTATCGGAAATAGTTTTTTGCTTGTCGGTATTAGGCTTATTTGTATTCTTTACTTCAGATGCTTTTGTTTTTTTCGAACTTTCGGCTTTTGAAGGTGATTTTTCATTAGGTAGCACACTTGTTGAAGCTGAGTTTTTAGTTTTAGTGTTCTTAATAGAGGAGGCATTTGGTTTGGCACGGCAATGGCCCTTAACGGAAGCGCCATCGGAACGCTTGTAAGCGTCTACCCAATAGCAACTAGTGCTATTGCTACAGGAGGTTTGAGATTGTCCTTTGCAGGCTGTCGCGGACAGTGCAGGTGTGCTTAAAAGAAGTCCAGTAAAAAGTAAAGTTGCTGCTGTGATGTGGTTTGTGGGCTTTCGCATAGTTGTCTCCAGTCAATGATCATAAATCCATTTTGAGCCCATTATTTAAAGAGATCTTAGATGAATGAGAGTTTAACCTTGGTATCGCGTATAAGTCGGCAATAAGGAAAAAATTACTGCTAGACTAAAAGCTGTGAGGATAGCACGGAGTTTGAATTGAAATTATTTACGTGTGCCCTAAGTTTAGCCTTAGGTGTGTTATTAGGTGGTTGTAGCCAATATGATGATGAAGTCATTAATATCGGTACCAACGTGTGGCCTGGCTACGAGCCTTTATATTTGGCGAAAAACAGAGAGTTATTTGATACAACTGGGATTCGTTTCGTTGAATTTACTGCCGCTTCAGAAGTGTTAAGAGCCTATCGTAATAAGACAATTGATGTCGCTGCGTTAACGTTAGATGAAGCCCTTTTTCTAATACAAGACCAGCCTGATACGAAAATCATTCTAGTTATGGATCTTTCTGCAGGGGCAGACGTCTTGATTGCTCAGCGCCATATAGAGCACTTAAGTGAGCTGTCGGGAAAGTATGTCGGGCTTGAGTCTTCGGCTCTGGGGGCCTTTGTATGGGCACGGGCAAAAGAAAAACATGCACTCGCGCTGACGGATGTAAAAGTCGTCAATATGGAGTTTACTCGTCATGAACGAGCCTTCCTGAATCAGGAAATTGATGCTGTTGTGACGTTTGAACCTGTGAAATCCAAATTAATAGAAGCAGGGGGGAACGTTCTGTTTTCCAGCAAAGAGATACCGGGTGAAATTGTAGACGTGTTAGTTGCGCGAGAGGCTGTTATAGATCAATATCCCTCGAAGTTACAACATCTAGTTGATGGCTGGTTTGCTGGGCTTACCTTCTTGCGGGAAGAGAGAACGCGGGCTCTACAGGAGATGGTTGGGCGCCTTAAAATGGATGAAGCCTCTCTAGATAAAGCTTACGATGGGATTATTTTATTGGGAAGAGAGGAGAACATGCGGTTATTAAGTGGTGAAAGCCCCAGTATTCTCTTTACCGGTCGGAAAGTAGAAAAGTTGCTCTTGGAAAATGATCTGCTCCACACATCGGTGCTTTCTAAACATGCTGTTGATGGTCGGTTTTTATCTCAATGATAGCGTCTTTTCGTCTCTCCTTAAGCAGCAGTATTCTGCTTCTGGTCATATTTTTCTCACTCTCCCTCGTGAGTTTGAATCTATTTGTGTTAAAGCCCCATGTTAAAGAGGTACTGGCAGAACAATCTCGCCAAGATATTGTTTCAACGATTAATCGACTGCAAGGTACGGTTGAATATCTGCTTTCTAAAGATGATTTAGAGGGCTTGAAGCGAGAAATTTCTGCGAACAGTGCTAGTAAGGATGTGCTGCATTTATTGGTCTTGGATGAAGAAAAAAGAATACTTGCATCTTCGAAATTAAGCGAAGAAGGGGCAGTGTTTGATAGTCAGCACTTACATATTTCAGAACCACTCAATGTATTGATGCAACAAACTTCCTTATCTATTCATGAGAGCAGTGATATAGAAAATGCGTTATATGGTTTTGCACCCATTAAATTCGTTGATAGTTTAGAGGGTAGAGATGAAATGCAGGGATTGCTCATTCTTGAAATTGACTTGCAGCGAAGGGAAGCGTCGCTGTTAGATCATTTTGAAATTTTTTTCTGGGGGGTGTCGATAGCGATCGGCATGATAGGGCTGCTTTTTTGGCAAGTCTTCAATCGCTCAGTCAGTACACGTTTGGCAACCATTATCGTGGCCGCACAAAAAATCGCCAAAGGGCAGTTTAACACCCGGCTTAATATGGCAGGTAAAGATGAGTTAACCGACATCGCCAATACAATCGATACTATGGCGTCTCACTTGGAAGAAGATCATAGCGAGTTACTTAATAACCACTTACAACTAGAAAGTATCTTAAGAAATATCCCTTCGATGGTTTATATCAAAGATAGAAAGGGACGGTATCTTATGATGAATGACCGTTTTAAGGAGGCCTTTCCTAGCGTGGTGTTAGCGAAAGGTCACACTGTGTTTGATATTCTTCCTAAAGAGGAGGCTGAGAAGTTTGCCCAATATGATGCCGAAGTTTTAGAGTTGGGAGAGCCGATAACTAAGTACACGTCATTTTCTTACCGTAATACACTGCGGCAGCTGTATATGGTGAAGTTCCCTCTGTTTGATCGTAATGAATCTGCTTATGCTATCTGTACTATCGCTTCGGATGTGTCGGAACAAGAGCAAACAGAGACGCTGCTTAATATTTCACAAAGTATTTTCCAAAATACCGTTGAAGCCATCATGATCACTGATGGGCAGCGGCGGATATTAGATGTTAACAGTTCTTTTGAACGTATAACGGGTTACTCAAAAGAGGAGGTGGTTGGTCGGACACCGGCTTTTTTGCGATCAGAGAAAACACCTAAATTGATGTTTGACAGGATGTGGATCTCGCTTGATGCACAAGGTCGTTGGGCAGGGGAGCTTATTAGTCGTAAGAAGTCTGGAGAAGAGTTCTTTAAGCGACTATCTGTCAATAAGATTACAGATAGAGAAGGTCGGATGACCGGTTATATAGGTATTTTTCAGGACGTTTCCAAGGAAAAAGAAGCGACAGAAAATCTTGCCAGGTTAGCATTTACTGACCCCCTTACCAGTTTGCCTAATCGCGAAGCCTTTAAAAATAAGCTGGTTGGAACTATCGAATATGCAAAGCGCTATCAAAATTCCTTTGGTGTTTTATTTATCGACCTAGATCATTTTAAAGAGGTTAATGACTCACAAGGGCATGAGGCTGGAGACAAGTTGCTAGTGATGGTTGCTGAGCGTCTAAAAGAAAATACTCGTGTAGTTGATGTGGTGAGTCGGTTAGGTGGTGATGAGTTTACCGTTCTGGTGCCGGGGAGTGTCACGGAATCAGGTTTGGCAGTGATGGCAAGCCAAATCATTAAATCACTTAGCGAAGCATATGAGGTTGGAGGGAGTGAATTTATTATTGGTTGTAGTATCGGGATTGCTATTTACCCAAGAGATGGTAGCAATACGGAACAGCTTTTAAAGCATGCGGATGCGGCTATGTACCATGCTAAAGAGGCAGGTCGAGGTTGTTTCTCCTTTTTTGACTCTACTATCAATGCACGCAATCAAAAACTCATTAGAGTGAAGCAGGCGATGCGTGGGGCGATAGATCGCTCCGAGTACCATTTGATGTATCAACCTAAAGTTGATCCTACGCGCGTAGTTATTACTGGCTATGAAGCGCTCCTTAGATGGAACAGTAGGGACTTAGGTTATGTCTCTCCGGCAGAGTTTATACCCGTTTCTGAGGAGTCGGGAGAGATTGATCACATTACAGACTGGGTGATCCATCAAGTGGCTTTGGATAAACAGCGATCACCAACGCTTCGGGATGCAAATATCGCTATTAATATCTCGGCTAAACAGTTCCGTAGCACCAAATGGTTAAATACGTTGCGTCGACTGAATGATACGGGGGAACTAGATGCCAAGCAGATCACCGTTGAGGTTACAGAAACGGCCTTGGTTGATTCCTTGGATCAAACACTGGATCAGTTAAAGCAGGTTAGACGTTTAGGCGCGTCAATCGCTATCGATGATTTTGGGACAGGGTATTCCTCTTTAAGCTATCTTAAAAAAATGCCGATCCAGTATCTTAAGATTGATAAAACTTTTGTTCAGGATATTGGTAGAGATGAAGATGACCAAACTATTGTACAGACTGTTATCGCGATGTCTCATGCGATGGGTATTAAGGTGATAGCCGAAGGGGCAGAGTCGACTGAGCAAGTGAGCTTTCTGGAATCTAGAGGGTGTGATGAGATACAAGGATTTTACTACTCTCGACCTCTCACGTTAGAAAACCTTGAAGAGTTTCACCTAGATGATGTTTAGATACCCAAAATAAAAAGCCCCGCAGGTTGTGCGGGGCTTTTTGACGGGGATAAAAAGGTGTTTACTTGCCCATGCGACGGATAGCTTGAGGAGTAAAATCCTTATGCACAAAGCGCTTAGTAAAGTCGAAGCCTATGCCTTCTTCGTTTGTTAAACCACCGGCAAGGTAGCGACCAGACTGCAAGTCATACAGCATCTCTGCTGCAATCCATGGCACATTGACATCGCGGTATTGGAACTTGTGAGCTTCACCAACACGCCACAGTTCGCCGCGGCCATCGTAATGGTCGACAACAGCAGCTTGCCATGTGTCTTCATCAATATAAAAAGTACGTTTGGCGTAAACGTGTCGCGCACCTTCTTTAAGTGTGGCTTCAACCTTCCAAACACGGTGTAACTCATAACGCGTCAGTTCTGGATTGAGGTGGCCTGCGTGAAGGATGTCATCATATTTCAGCCCACGATCAGCCAGCTTGAAACTGTTGTAGGGGATATAAAGTTCCTGCTTACCTACCAGCTTCCAGTCATAGCGATCAGGTGCACCATTAAACATATCTAGGTTGTCGGTAGTGCGTTGACCATCGGTAGCGGTTCCCGGCGCGTCATAGGCGATTTGCGGTGCCCGTCTAACTCGACGCTGACCTGCATTATACGTCCAAGCCTGACGAGGTTGTTTGATCTGGTTCATGGTTTCATGCACGAGAAGGACGTTGCCCGTTAAGCGAGCAGGGGCCTCAACTTTTTGCACAAAATAGAACAGAATATTGTCATCGGTTTTTGCATCATAGCCATCTGATAAATAGCTTGGCCATGACATCTTCTCGTTGATTTTAACAGCGGTGAAGGCACCATTAGCTTGTACCGGAACCTGTACAAAAGTTCTTTCCAACGCACCGCCACGATAACGTGTCATGTGATTCCATATGACTTCAAGACCATTAGAAGGGATGGGGAAAGGAACCGCTTCAGTCATGCCTGAAATCCCGTTACCTTCATCAGTAAGCTGTGCGCTGGTTGCATTTTTAGCTATGGAATCATAGATCGATTGTGGCATAGCTGCTGACCGATGAGTTGGGTATACCGGCATCTTAAAAGAGTCAGGATACTTAGCGAGCATAGCCAGTTGCCCAGGCGTTAAATGTTGCTTATATTGATCGGCATTCTGAGCCGTAATGGTGAACAGTGGTTGCTCATCTGCATAGGGATTGGCATATCTATCCGAAGTGCTGGGAAGACCACCTTTCCACGCTGGAATTGTCCCACTGGCGTTGCCGGCTTTTTCGGCGCCAACCGGCGTTAGCGATGTTCCAAGCTTGGCGGCTTCTTGCGGTGAGACAGCAGCAGTTGCTACACCGCCAAATGCTAATGTGATTGCTGATGTCATCAGCAGTGCTTTTGGATTAAATTTCATCATAAAACTCCATCATTCCTGCCGGACTTAAAAAGACACAGATGCACTTAGCGAAATAAAGTCACGATCTGCCAGTTCATTAAAGTCCCCACCAAAGAAATTGGTGTAAGACAGTTGAGCAGAGTAACGCTCTAGATAGTCTGCGGTCAGGCTAAGGTTGATCGACTTCTGTCCTTCATTAAAGGCGGCACCTGGCTGTGGGCCGTAACCGCTAATGCCATGCTTAAAGCTGATTTGAGGTGTCAGATTTACACCTGCAAACGCGTTAGGATAAGACAAAGCTGCACGAACTACATAACCGAAGGAGTCTCGTGTAACGAAGCCATCATTATCATTAGGTGTGTAACCAAATACGCCGCTGCGCCCGAATTTTAAGGCTTCAGCACCTTCATCAAAGTCATGAATGTGAGTCCAGCCTAGCTCCCCAATAAGCGCCAAGCGACTAGCGCCCATAACGTTATTGAGTGTTTTGATCACAGTGCTCTGTGCTTGGGTGACGGAGAAGGTTTTGTAGCCATGTACATCTTCTCCCAAGCCTGCAGAGCCTACCGGAACTACGGCCCCATTGGCAGGGTTGCCTGGCTGAGTACCGAGTGTCAGCATGGAGGCAACTAGCATAGGCCCGTTTAGCTGAATAGGTACATCTCGTTTGTGGCTGATTTCACCGGACCAAGCTAAATCTCCGATGTTGGTATTCCAACTGAAGCCCAGCATCTTGATATCTTCAGGATATTCTGTGAAGTAGCGGCTATTGAAAGGAGCTGTCCCCTGAACTATTTGAGTGACAGTGCCAGATACGGTGGATGCAATGGCAGCTTGTACAGCAGGATTGGTCACATCCTGACCTGCAGCAATAAATTGCTGTGTTACTTGCGCAGTGACGCCAGGTGTTAAGGCTGCACCGAGCGCCGCCATGTTGGTATCGGTTTTGATACCGCTCACGATAGGAAGACGGCTATGATATTTAGCAAAGTAGAAACCAAATTCCGTATTGTTCAGATCTTCAGCAAAGTAGCGTGCAGCCAAACCAAATTGACCGCTATCTTTTGCTTCACGTACGCCGTTGCTATCGCGAGCTACAACAGGGCTGGTGCCCGTTAGGTTCCATGGTGATGTACCAGCAACACCGTTAAAGTAGAGTGAGTCAGGAACGCCATTGAACGCACCAGAGTCGACTCGAATACCGTTACACCCTTCTGCAGCGAAATCGTTTGCGGAGAAATAGGTACCGCAGCCATCTTCCACCGTAGGTTCCCAGCCTAATTGATAGAATGCTTCTACACTGAGATTATCAGTTAATCCGAGTGAGGCAAAAGCCATGTTGACAGGCAGTAAGCCCTCTTTAACTTCGGAACCAGGGCGACGAAAAGCACTAACATCAAAGGGGTTAATAACGTTAATTCCACCTTGGATAAACGTACTTTCGCCCCAGTTAACTACTTGGCGACCCAAGCGTAAGTCTAATGGTTTCTCGCCTACTTCGAAATTGCCATAGATGTATGCATCTAAAAGTTCGGCACCTGAAAACTTGGCAAAATCATTAAAGCCATCATCATTAAGTTCAGAGCCGGGAATGTAACCGTTACCGGTGTGCCCATGTGCGCGATCGCCGTCCTTTAATTCAAAATCCGCCCAATACTTTCCGCGAACAAACGCCCCAAAATTTTGATAACTAAGGGATAGCTCGTGTGTACCTTTAAAAATTTTTGAGAAGGTCTCACCTTTTTTGAAGTTCTGGTTACCATCATCAAAACTGCCGGAACCTTTACCCGTTCCGCCATTGGGTTCGGAGAACAGATCAGAGTCAGGGTCGTTTAGGCGCCAGCTGGCACCGACTGATAGCTGAGAATCAAAACGGCCGTCAATTTCACCGAGTTGAAATTCAACGCCATATGCCTGCCCGGCTAAAGTAGCCGCGAGCAGAGCGGGGAAAAATTTACGTTTGAGGACGCGGGTAGGCAGTAGAGCGCTGTTATCCACTCTGGTGTTTTTTATTGCCATTTCGTTCACCTTGCATTGTTATTTTTGTAGCAACGGCTATGCACCAAGAAAGTAAGTATTAGACTAATCAGCTTCTTGGGAAACCTAGCACTGAAGCGTTAACTTCATACCCGTTCTAACTGCTTGAACCGATATGCTATTTCATCAGTGTAGCTTGCAAAACTATCATCTACACTGTTAATTAGTTCAACAATAACATTTCTCTCCATTATGACTGACAAAAGAGTTCGCTTGTTAGATTGCGTGGTCAAAAGGAGAGCTTAAAATAGTAACAAAAATAATAATGCACACTGGGAACTGAACTGGGGATGATTATGGAGCGCAAGATTACAGTGCCTAATGGTTACGTCAAATACTTGCTTGACCATGCAGCGAGTCAGGGGTTCGATGTTAATAGTTTGCTTGATCATGTGGGCATTAGTCCTGAGGATATAGAGAACCAGACAGAGTTTCCTGCGCAGAAATTCGGCCAGCTGTATCAAAGGATTATCTGGATAACCCAAGACGAGTCCTTTGGCATGATCAGTGGGGGAAAAGTACCCAATGGCACCTTTCGCATGATGTGCCATGCTATTTTGCATGCAAAAACGCTGGAGAAGGCGTTATGGCGTTGTAGTGATTTTTACGAAATTTGCAGAGGCTCAAAAATCAAACCGGTACTAGTTCGTCGAGGCCGCTATGCAAAGATATCTTTTGCACCGACTCAGGAATTGGATAACGATGGTTTTAAAGAGTTATTAGAGAGGGAGTCCGCAGATCGTATTCGAACGTCCCTGTCGGTATGGCAACACTTTACCAGTTGGCTAATAGGTACACGTTTGGAGATCAAAGCGGCTTACTTTACGTTTAGTGAGCCGGCGGATGCTGACTATTATGAGACCCTTTTTCGTTCAGAAATAAAATTTGATCAGCATGATAATGCATTGGTCTTTCCTGCCCGTTATTTGGATTACCCCATTGTCCAAACTGAAGAGACGATGCGAGGCTTTTTAAAGACCGCGCCTTTCCAGTTACATGTCATGGTGGACGATGATAAAAGTCTAAAGTCCCAAGTCATCGCGATGATAGGTAAGGATTTCAGCCGCGAATTACCCAGTGCAGATGAAGTGGCGAATGTGTTGCATATGTCAGTTTCGACATTGCGTCGCCGCCTGTTAGATGAGGGCACGTCGTATCAAAAAATCAAAGACGATTGCCGCAAATCAGCCGCCGTGAATTATATGAACTCTCCCCAGTTATCCATTAATGATGTGGCTGGATTAATGGGGTTTGATGAGCCCTCCGCATTTTTTAGATCGTTTAAAAAATGGACAGGGATGACACCTGGCGAATACCGCAAGAGTGAAGTTTACTGTCATCAGTTTGAGCAATAGCATAAATCTGACCCAGGGCCCTTTGATAAGTATTTAGGGATTTAATATGTGGCTTGGTTGGTGCTGAGCGTAATTGTCATAATATAAGGTTAATAATGTTATTGAGGGGCAGGCTTCTCTGCCGGATCATTCCTGTATCAATAAGAATGATAAATCCCGAGCTTATCGGGAGACAGGAGCGCCGTTATGAGCGAGTATTTTTTCCCCGATCAAGATGCCAAATTTGTGTTGCAGCAGGTAGTTGGCTTTTCAGATTTGTGTAATCAATTAGATCAAAATGACCTGAACTCAGGGCTGACGGATGCGATTTTGGAAGAAGCTGCCAAGTTGGGTCACGAGGTTTTAGCTCCACTTAATCAGATCGGTGACAGGCAGGGTGCGCAGCTGGGTGCCAGTGGTGTACAAGAAACGGCAGGTTTTAGTGAGGCATACCAGCAGTTTATGGAGAGTGGATGGCCGTCACTCGCAGGTGATCCTGAATATGGTGGACAAGGATTACCGCGAGCACTATCCACCGCGGTAATGGAAATTTGGCAATCAGCTAATATGGCATTTTCGTTGTGCCCTCTACTCACTCAGGGTGCTGTTGAAGCGGTTACTGAGCATGCCTCAGATGAGCTAAAAGCGATCTATTTAGAAAAAATGATCAGCGGCGAATGGACGGCTACGATGAATTTAACAGAGCCAGATGCAGGCTCTGATCTAGCTGCTATTAAAGCAAAAGCGATTCCGCAAGGTGATCACTACCGAATTACCGGCCAAAAGATCTTCATCACTTGGGGGGACCATCAGATGACGGACAATATTGTCCATCTTGTTTTGGCTCGCCTGCCGGATGCACCTGAGGGCGTTAAGGGTATCTCTCTGTTTGTTGTGCCTAAATTCTTGGTCAATTCAGACGGCTCATTAGGTGAACTGAATGACGCTAAAGCCGTCTCGCTTGAACATAAGCTTGGTATTCATGGTAGCCCGACGTGTGTGATGAGTTATGGTGATCAAGGTGGTGCAGTAGGATATCTTGTTGGTGAACCGCATACTGGCCTAGCCTGTATGTTCACTATGATGAATGACGCAAGGCAAGGTGTTGGTTTACAGGGGCTGGCTATTTCCGAGCGGGCTTATCAACATGCACTTCAGTATGCAAAAGATCGTATTCAAGGCACACAACGTGATGGTAGTCGGGTTGCTATTATTCAGCATCCGGATGTTCGCCGTATGCTCATGATGATGAAGTCAGGCAGCGAGGCGATGCGCACGTTAGCCTATGTTGCCGCTTCGGAAGCGGATCGACTAAAAGCAGCCGCGCCCCAGAATAAAGCCCATCATCAAGCCCGTCTTGATCTCTATACCCCTATTGTAAAAGGGTGGATAACGGAGTTTGCTCAGGAGTTAACATCGCTTGGTGTGCAAATTCATGGAGGGATGGGATTTATTGAAGAAACGGGAGCCGCCCAGTTTTACCGGGATGCACGTATTCTACCTATCTATGAAGGTACCACAGGGATACAAGGCTTAGATTTGGTGGGCCGTAAAGGTGTATCAGATAAAGGAGCTGGAATGTTAGCGCTGTTGGATCAGATTCGCGATGAGCTGGTTACTCTGCAGCTACCTGATAATATGCAAGCTGCCTATGAGTTGATGGTTCAAGCAGAGCAAGATGCAAGGGGCGCAGTTGCTTGGTTGCTATCCCACAAGGAGGATGCATCATCAATAGGTGTTAACCTAATGATGCTATTCGGGTATCTTTGTGGGGGATGGCTTATGTTACGCAGTGCTGCCGCGGCTCATGCTTTACGAGCGGATAGCACTCAAGATATAAGCTTTCTTGATGCCAAACTGGTTAGCGCACGTTTTTATTGCGAGCATTTTGTACCTCGTGTAGCGGCTCATTGGCAGACTATTAAAGCCGGAAGTGAAGCTATTCTGGCATTGGATGAAGCACAGTTCTGAGGAGAACAAAAAAGATGTCAGAACGCGAATCGATGGAATTTGATGTTGTCGTCGTAGGCGCAGGCCCAGCCGGATTATCCGCTGCCTGCCGCTTGATGCAGATGGCAAACGAGCAAGAACAAGAACTGACCGTATGTGTGGTTGAAAAGGGTTCTGAAGTGGGTGCCCATATCCTTTCGGGTGCGGTGGTTGAATCCCGTGCATTGGACGAACTCTTCCCCAACTGGAAAGAACTCGGCGCCCCCCTCAACACGCCCGTCACTCGTGATGAGCTGTATCTGCTCAAAGATAACGAAAAAGCCACCAAACTACCGAGCGCGCTGATCCCTAAAACCATGCACAACCATGGTAACTATATTGTCAGCCTCGGTAACTTAACCCGTTGGCTAGGAGAGCAAGCGGAGCAGCTCGGTGTCGAGATCTTTCCAGGCTTTACCGCTGCGGAAATCCTTCTCAATGAAGATGGTAGCGTCAAAGGTATCGCTACCGGTGATATGGGTGTTGCGGAAGATGGCTCCGAAAAAGACAGCTATATGCCGGGTATGGAACTACATGCCAAATACACCTTATTTGCGGAAGGTTGCCGCGGCCATCTGGGCAAACAGCTGTATCAGACATTCCAGCTGGATAAGAACGCCGATGCTCAGCACTACGGTATCGGTATTAAAGAGCTATGGGATATCGATCCAGCAAAATACCAAGAGGGCTTGGTGGTACATGGTTCGGGTTGGCCACTGGAAGGTGGCACCAGCGGTGGCTTCTTCCTTTACCATGCAGAGAACAATCAAGTGGTGGTGGGTCTGATTGTTGATCTGAACTACGCCAACCCTTACGTCAGTCCGTTTGATGAATTCCAGCGAATGAAGCATCACCCGGTGCTCAAACAATACTTAGCAGGCGGTAAACGTGTCTCTTATGGTGCGCGTGCTATCGCTAAAGGTGGCTTCAATGCACTGCCTGAAATGACCTTCCCCGGCGGTCTCTTGATCGGTTGTAATGCGGGCACATTGAACTTCGCTAAAATCAAAGGCACCCATACCGCGATGAAGTCCGGCATGATTGCAGCTGAATCAGTGTTTGAAGCGATCAAAAGCGGCTGTATTGGCGGTAAAAAACTTGATAGCTTCGATAGCGCCTTTAAAGATTCTTGGCTGTATGAAGAGTTGTATCGCTCCCGTAACTTTGGCCCGGCGATGCACAAGTTTGGCCCGTATTTGGGTGGTGCGTTCAACTTTATCGATCAGAATATCTTTGGTGGCAAGCTGCCAATCACGCTACGTGATAATCATGAAGATTATGCACAGATGCGCCCCGCTAGCGAGTTCAGCGAGATCACCTACCCGAAACCGGACGGTGTCTTGAGCTTTGATAAGCTCAGCTCGGTGTTCCTCTCCAACACCAACCATGAAGAAGATCAGCCGTGCCACTTAACCCTAAAAGACAGCAGTATTCCGTTGGGTAAAAACCTGCCACTGTACGCAGAACCAGCGCAACGCTACTGCCCTGCAGGCGTTTATGAGATCGTGGAAACTGAAGCGGGCGAAGCGAAGTTCCAGATCAACTCGCAGAACTGCGTCCATTGTAAAACCTGCGATATTAAAGATCCGTCTCAGAATATCATCTGGATTACGCCAGAAGGCGGCGGTGGGCCTAACTACCCGAATATGTGATAC